>VFQQ010000065.1_pt1 | contig 270807 bp, 206 predicted proteins | sample 3512341 | NCBI WGS metagenome assembly VFQQ01 (sample SAMN10412373, study PRJNA504923) | tailings metagenome | isolation source: Relicate 2 Philex TSF1 revegetated site | place: Philippines: Tuba, Benguet | collected 2017-08-29
TTGCTCCTTGCAGTCCTTGTGCACCTGTGTTTCCTGTAGCTCCGGTTACACCTTGCAGTCCTTGCGCTCCTGTGTTTCCAGTTGCGCCCGTTGCTCCTTGCAGTCCTTGTGCGCCTGTGTTTCCTGTAGCTCCGGTTACACCTTGCAGTCCTTGTGCACCTGTGTTTCCTGTAGCTCCGGTTACACCTTGCAGTCCTTGCGCCCCAGTGTTCCCTGTTGCGCCCGTTGCGCCTTGCAGTCCTTGTGCACCTGTGCTTCCAGTTGCTCCTTGCAGCCCAGCGGTGCCGATTGCTTTTATCCAACGGTTTCCATCCCAATAATAAAACCCTTCACCTGCTGCATTTTGCATGGCAGGGTTGGTGTTGTAAACCAATAGCGATTTGGCAGGGGAGGGGATAGTAATAACATCCACATCGCTTTGCAACGCAACGCGCGTAAGCAGAAAACCTTTGTTGCTTGCACTAAGCTCCAAAAGGGCAGAAGGCTCGGGCGAAGTGGTGCCAATGCCCACGTTTTGCTGGCTGTTTGCAGTGTTTATGACGAAGGCTATAATGGCTATTGAAATGTAAAACTTCTTCATAACAAACGATTTTTTAAAGTTCTGATGACACAATAATAAACAGAAGTCATAAATTATGAACAGATATTTTTAGTGGTCAATATACATACAAATTGTTGTATTCTGTTTTCATTTATTATTTTGACTTTAAATTATTTTCATGTTTTAGTCAAATTTTTAATAGCTGATGGTATTTGTTTGATATGCATTCAAAAGTTGTGTATAAAGCATTCTATATTCGTAAAAAAAATAGTGCTATGAAGAAGTATTTGATGTTCTTGTTTGCATTAGTAGCATTGGGTGCAAGCGGTTGCAAAAAGTGCGGATATTGTGATTTCGGACCCAACAGTGGACCAACAAAATCAGTATGCAAAGACCCCGCTTTGGTTCCCGGTATTGCAGACAGGTATGATGTTGAAGAATCCAACTGCAAAGCATCGCAAGGCAGGTGGGTGCGCACGAAATAGTTCGTTGTTCAGGTAAGAATTATATTGAAAAAGTTGTTTGGTGTGGCGGCTTATTTTCTAAGTTTGCACCCAATCAAAAATTTAATCAACATGAAAAAGTTATTCATTGCGTTAGCGGTTTTTGCTTTCACAGCATCTGCAAGTTCTTGTAAAAAATGTGGCTATTGCGAGTATTCTGCCGGAAACAACGGTAACTCAGTTTGCAAAAGCGGCAATCCGGTTTTGGGTGTTTTAGACAGTTATGATGTTGAAGAATCTGACTGCAAAGCTGCCGGTGGAAAGTGGGTGAAAACCAAGTAACATTTTAGCATCAAACCAACTTTAATAAGGGGTTTCGGAGTTTTTCCGAAACCCCTTATTTTATTCAAAAATGTGCGAAAAGCAATGTTTAAGCCGCTTTCAGTCGGTAAAAAGGTGGATTGACGTACTTAAAAGCTAAATTAAATTAGCTCTTAGCTGCATTTAGTTAGCTAAAAAGATAAATATATGCACCTACTAGCTAACTACAGCCCACTTAATTAGCTAAAAAAACTTAGCTTTTAGCTAAGAAATATATCGTAAAAGCTAACTAAGTTTATCGTATAACGACTATATTTGTTTCATGAAAGCCTCCATAGCTCAACTTACACTGGCAAGGGTTTTCATTTCTAAAAGCAAAGGCAATGAAAAATCAACGCAACCATGACGAAGCAATCAAACGCCCCAAACCACCAATCCATGTTGGAAAGCTGATTAGCGCCCACCTGCGCAGCCAGCGCCTCAGCAAGGCGATGCTGGCAAAATTGACCAACCGCACCAACGTAACCATAAGCCGGGCACTAAAGCGGCAAACCATACAAGTGGGCATTTTGTTCGAGTTCAGCAACGCACTGAAGCATAACTTTTTTATTGCCCTTGCCAATGCGCTTCCCCCCGAGTTCAGCACCGAAGCCCTGAACCAAAAAAGGCAGCAGCAGGAATTTGAGGCGTTAAAAGGCGAAAACGAGGAACTGAAAGCGCAAGTTAAAACGCTTCAAGAACAAGTAAACCTGCTGATAAAGCGGCTTTAAAACTTAACATGCACCAAAGCCCGAATCGCTCTGTGGTACAGCTCCATCACCCCAAATTATTATTTTGTTAATAATCAATGCTTTACCAAAGGCTGATGGAGGGGAAAAAAAAATTTCGTCATTCACTTTTCTTTTCAAATAAAACTTTCACATATATTCGCCCCATGTTAAAAAAGGACTAAAACACCCTTTTTTACATATTCACTCTGATTATGGTTAATATTTTACACTACAATTTGGGTAGTCAAAAGTACTACAACACACAAACACACTCACTTTCAACAGCGCAGTTTTTGGGATTTGACACAACCTCAGAAACAAGCAGTTCAAATTCAAAAAACAGTTTTATGGAAACATTGCTTCGCAACTGCCGCAAGGCTGCCGTTTGCTTTTCGGCTTTTTTGTTTACTGCTGTTAGCGTTAATGCGCAAAGTTCCGAAAGGGATGATGCTAATGCTAATCGCCCTGCAAGGGAAAATGTGAATGCACCAGTTCAGCAACCTCGTGTTACTTTTAGGGAAAGTGTGAAGCAAAAAACTGCCGAGCAGAAAGCTGGCACAGTGGCAACACCGCAGGCGCAGCCCGTGCAAAAAACAACCACCGCAACACCTGCTGCTGTGAAACCTCAGCAAACCATAAAATTGACTGATGCGCAAATTGCTGCTGCAAAGGCAAAGCGCGAAGCTGCCAATCCGCAAAATGCAGAAAAGAAATCAGTGGCTCCGCATGAGAAGTTTTCTAATACTCCCGCCAATGGAGGTGGGGCAGCACTTAACCCTAGTATTGTAAAGGATGAAGTGAAAGCGGTTGAAGTAGTGGAAACGCCAAAACAGAAAGTTGAGGTTACAGTGCCGGCAACTGCACCAATGGCACTTACCCAGCAGCAAATTGATGAAATGAATAAGGCGGAGCAAGCAAAGTTGGCACGAAAAATAGCAGAGGAGAAAGCAGCTTTTGAAAACCTGCCTGCCGATAAAAAGGTAACCCATCATAAAGCTATCATAGAGCCATTGGAAAAAATGCAGCTTCAAAACTCCCGCCAGTCTGCAACCGCAATTACACTGGCTTTGAAGAACGCCTATCTCGATTATCTGAATACACTGAAGGCAGAATTTGCAAAAAATCCCAATGCTGAAATTGCCGCAGAAATTGAGGCTGTTAATAACAAGATTTCCAAGCTATAAAATCAATCACCGTTTATCACGCAAACAGAAAAAAGTATGGATATGAAAACTTCTACCAATAGCATAAAAAGTTTGATGTTGACTGTTGTTTTGTTTTTCGGCAGCTACAGTTTATTTGCGCAATCATTTACCGAAAACTTTGATGACATCACCACCCTGCCCGGTGATGGATGGTTTCAGCAAAACAATAGTTCACCCATTGGGACAACAAGTTGGTTTCAAGGTCCTGGATTTCCTGCATTTAATGGAGCCGCAAACTCATACATAGCAGCTAATTTTAATAATGCAGCCGGAACAGGAACAATCAGCAACTGGTTGTTAACGCCAGTGAGAACATTACAGAACGGGGATGTACTTACCTTTCGCACCCGAGTTTTTGACAATCCTACATCATTTCCAGACCGCTTGGAGGTAAGATTAAGCACAAACGGCACCAGTAGTAATGTAGGTACTTTGGCAACTGATGTTGGGGACTTTACCACACTTCTTCTTTCCGTAAATCCCTCACTAACTACTACAGGCTATCCTAACACATGGACTTTGTTTACTGCAACTGTTACCGGATTATCCGGACCAACTTCCGGTCGTTTTGCTTTCCGCTATTTTGTTACAAGTGGCGGACCCACAGGCGCAAACTCTGATTTTATTGGTATTGATAATGTAGTGTATGTTCCGTTTTTTGCATGTCCTGCTATCACACTTAACCCGGCTGCGCTGCCCGATGCTACGGCTACGGTTGCTTACAGCCAAAACATTACGCAAACCGGTGGCACCGACCCCACAACTTATGCCGTTACCGGTGGTGCATTGCCGGCTGGGCTTACACTTACAGCAGGTGGTATTCTTTCAGGAACTACCACTGCAACCGGCACTTTTAATTTTCAGATAACGGCAACAGATGCTAACCTATGCACCGGTGTTCAAAATTACACACTTAATGTTTTGTGCCCTGCAAACCCAAGTGTTGTTCCCTACACTATCTGCCAAAACGGAACAGTGCCTGCCGGTCAGGGCTTACAGGCTTCCGGTTGCTCGTCTGGTTTTAGCGCGGTTTCAAATTTTACCGGTACCACCGTTGGCGGACCAACCTTTAACAGAGGCGTTCAGCAAAACACACAAGGTGGCGCGTTTACGCTTTCCGGGGTTGGAACCAACGTTGCATACACCACATTTACCTTTCAGGTTTCGGTGAGCGGTACTTATATCTTCAACACCTGCGGAACCGCACCTGTGAACTGGGATGCTTTCGACCATTTTTACATTAACAGCTTTGACCCTGCAAGCCCAGCCACCAATTTTATTTATGCTGATGATGATGGGGGTACAGGTTGTTCAGCAGGACCCAGATCTACGGTAACGTTGGTTGCCGGACAAACCTATGTTTATGTGGTTACAGGTTTTGGAAACGCTGATGCAGGTGCCTTCATTACCACTTTTTCGGGACCTGGAAGTATCTTGCTGTTATCACCCAATCCAACGCAGTGGTTTACTGCTGCCACCGGTGGAAGCCCCATTGCTACCGGCAGTGTGTTTAATCCGGTGGGTGCAGCCGGTTCGGGTATTGCCAACACTGCTACTGCCGGAGAGTTTACCTTTTACGCAGCTTGTGGTGATTTGCCAGATTGCCGTGTTCCGGTAGTGTTTACCATCGACTCGGCACCGGTGGCGCTTTGCAAAGATACCTTTGTGTACCTTGATGCTAATGGCGAGGCTTCTATCACAGTTGACTTTGTGGACAATGGTAGCTATGCTAAGTGCGGCTTGCAGTCCATAAGTGTTTCTCCATCCGACTTCACTTGTTCAAACTTGGGGGGAAATGTTGTTACCTTAACCATCATTGATAATGAAGGTAACTCAGCTAATTGCAATGCAACTGTAACAGTGATAGATAGCATTGCACCGGTGGTAGTATGCCCCTCTGATGTTACGGTGAGTAACGATGCCGGAATTTGTGGTGCAGTGGTTGATTTTGGCGTAACGGTGCAGGATAGCATTGTGCAGCCATCTAATGCCTTTGAAAACGGCTTGGCATCAAATGACGCTTTTCCGCTTGAGGTGGCTGATGATTTCACCCTTACATCTTGTGTGGACATAACATCTTTTTCTGCCAACTTTTTTAATAATACACCGGCAAGCGATGTTACGGTAACAATCTATAATGATAATGCCGGTGAGCCGGGAACAGTGTTTTATACCACTATCATTCCCTCAGGTTCTTTCACACAAAATGTTGTGGGAACGAGTTTGGGCTTTGACATGAGAAATTATGTGTTGCCATTACCTTCACCTTTAAATGTTTGTGCCGGAACTTACTGGTTGTCATTGGTAGGTTCAGGTGTAGCCCCTGGCGACTTTTACTGGGAAAGCACCAGTGCTTCGGGCTTTGGAGATAATGCCAAGGCAATTGGTCCACTCACATCAGGAGTTTGGGTGAATGCCAATACTCTTATTGTGCAAGGGAATCAATCATTTACGCTGAACTACACTCAACAACTTCCTGCTTTTGCCACTGACAATTGTGGCACACCGACTATCACCCAAATTGCCGGTTTGCCAAGCGGAAGCACTTTTCCTGTGGGAACAACGTTGAATACCTTTGTGGCCGAGGATGCTTCGGGAAATACAGACACTTGTTCATTCACCGTAACAGTTACTGACACCACCAAGCCTATTTTGGCATTAGAAAATTGTGTGGGTGGAAGTTTTGAGATTCAGATTGATGGTGTTGGTATTGACAATTTTATTGATGAGATAGAATGGGAATTGTTAGATGCTTCTAATACTGTTGTTGCCTCAGGTGATTATCCGTCCTTTTCACAAGGCTCTGCAACGGCAAGTGTTGCAGGCACCAATGGACCATATACATTTAACATTACTGCATTTGGACCTTTTAATGATAACATAGGTAGTTTTACGATTAGTTCATCCGGTGCGGTTGTTGCATCCGGTGCGGCAGTTGGAACATTTTATGGCGGTTCGGGAACTGCATCTGTTTCAGGTTTTTGCCCTCTTCAGCCCGGCTGTTTGAGCGATATTGTTGTTCCAATTACTGCTGGAACATGTGAAGCAACAGTTACTTATCCTCAACTTTTTGTTGGTGATAATTGCCCATCTGCAACAGTTACCCAAATTGCAGGTTTGCCAAGCGGTAGTGCTTTCCCTGCCGGTGTAACAGTGAATACTTTTGTAGCAGCAGATGCTTCGGGTAACACAGACACCTGTAGTTTTACAGTAACCGTTCAAGATACTTCTGCTGCTCAGATTACCTGCCCTGCAGACATCACGGTGAGCAATGATGCTGGCATCTGCGGTGCGGTGGTTGGTTTTAATGCGCCAAGCGCTTCAACTGTTTGTGGGGCATCTTGCGCCACTTATGTTTCTAACAGTGCAGCAAACATTGCAGGTTTAAACTATTTGGGTGCCTTTAATGGTCATCACTATGTTGTTGCCACCAATCAGTTGAATTGGAATGCTGCTAATGCTTCAGCTATTGCATTAGGCGGTCAGTTGGCGGTGATTAATGATGCTACTGAAAATGCTTTCCTTGCCTCAGTTTTGCTTAATGATGCTTGGATTGGCGGATTTCAAAATGCATTAAATCCGCTATATAGTGAGCCTGCCGGTGGTTGGGAATGGGTGGATGGAAGTCCGTTTAGCTACACTAATTGGGCTTTTGGAGAACCCAATCAAGGTGGTATTGGCATTGAAGATCATATCCAATTCATAGCCGGCATTGGAGAATGGAACGATAATAATGAAGCAGCATTGTTCGACTATGTTATTGAGTTTACCTGTCCGGTGCTCGCCTTCCAAAGTGACGGACCTGATTCGGGAAGCGTGTTCCCAGTGGGAACCACACAGGTGGAGTTTACTGCCTTAAGCGCATTTGGAAGTTCAGATGTTTGTACTTTTGACGTAACCGTGCAGGATACTTCTAAGCCGGTGATTGCTTGCCCTGCTGATATTGCCGTTAGCAATGAAGTGGGAACTTGTGGTGCAGTAGTAACTTTTGCTGACCCAACCGCAACGGATAATTGTGCTTCAGCCGACTCTGCTACTTTTCCGCTTACAATTTTTCCTCATGGAGCGGGTGCTATTAACACTACTGATAATAATTTATTTGGCGGATACTTTTTTGATTTAACTAACAACAATTCTCAATCAATAGAAGTTACCGGCTTTCAAGTTCGTTTTGGTGATTTTGCATTTGGTGTTGTTCCTTCTCCTCAAACCGTTGAGGCTTACTTCACCACAACCGCATCAACTTATGTTGGAAATAATACCAACTCAGGTGCATGGACATCTGCTGGTTCTGCATCAGTTGCAGTAGCAGGTGTAAATGGAGAGTTTTCTCAGTTTACGCTTCCAAGTTCATTTACACTTGCAGCGGGTGCAACTAAAGGGATTTACATTTTTGCTCCTAATGCAGGATTGTTATACAATGGTAGTGGAAGTTCAAGTTTCACTCCGATTACGGTTGGTGATTTGACATTGATACCGGGATTATCATCAGCATCACTTTTCGATAATTCAGGATTTACTCCAAGAATTCCCAACGTTCAAGTTCAATATAGCATTCCAAGTTTATCATCCACTGTTACCCAAATACAAGGCTTGCCTTCCGGTAGCACATTCCCTGTTGGTGTTACAACTAACACTTTTGTTGCAACAGATGCTGCGGGTAATGCTGATACTTGCAGCTTCACGGTAACCGTGGCTGATACATCGCTGCCGGTTGCAGTGTGTCAGGATGTTACCGTTTACTTGGTTGGTGGAACAGCTACCATCACGGGTGCTGATGTGAACAATGGTAGCACTGATAATTGTGGCATTGAAACACTTTCGGTTTCGCCAAACACCTTTACTTGTGCTGAGCTTGGCGCCAATAACGTTACCTTGACTGTTACCGACACAGCGGGCAATATCGCTACTTGCACTGCAGTGGTAACGGTATTAGACACCACTTCGCCAAATGCTGTTTGTCAAGATGTAACCATCTATTTAGATGCCGCAGGCAACGCCACACTTTCTGCTTCTCAGGTAGATAATGGAAGTACAGTTGGCTGTGGTTCATCGTCAATTACTGTTTCGCCAAACACATTCGATTGCTCCAACATAGGTGCAAACACGGTAACCTTAACGGTTACCGATGCTTCAAGCAATGTAAGTACATGTCAGGCAACGGTAACGGTGTTAGACACAGTTCGCCCTGCACTATCATGCCCTGCTGATATAACTGCATTTAGCAGTGCATCAGGTTGTGGAGCAGCGGTAACTTATCCTGCACCTTCGGCTACGGATAACTGCGCTAGTGGCACTAATAATACCATAACAGTAAACCAAACAGGTTTGCCGGTAGCCATCCCAGACAATAACCCTACCGGAGTAACCAATACTTTAAATGTTACTGCATTTGGTGCAGGTGAGGTGTTGGGTGGCAATGTCACATTGAACAGCGTATGCTTTAGAGTAAATCATACTTGGGTAGGTGATGTGAGTGTTTCGCTTCGCGCTCCTGATGGTACAATAGTTCCATTGTTAGCACGCCCCGGTGTGCCTAACTCAACATTTGGCTGCTCAAGCGATAATATAGACATGTGCGTTGAATTGGGAGTAGGTGCAGATGCAGAGTTGGTTTGTAATCCTAATCCATTGGCAATTTCAGGTACATTCAAGGCACATGCCGGAGCTGATTTGAACTTGATTAACACAAATGGAGGCTTAGCGAATGGCGGATGGGATTTAATTGTTACAGATGCTGCTGCCGGTGATTTAGGAACCATTCAGGCATGGTCGCTGAACTTCACACAAACTATTGGTGGTGTTGTTACCATCAATCAAATTGCCGGCTTGCCAAGCGGTGCCACTTTCCCTCGTGGGGTTACCACCAACACTTTTGTGGCAACCGACCCTAATGGTAATACTGATACTTGTACCTTTACGGTAACAGTATCTGACACCACTCGTCCTGTTGCAATTTGCCAAAATGTAACGGTAACACTTGATGGATCCGGTAATGCATCAGTTACCGCTGCTCAAATCAATAATGGCAGCACAGACAACTGTGGTATTCAAACGATTTCGGTTTCGCCAAACACATTTACTTGTGCAAACATTGGCGCGAATACAGTTACATTAACGGTTTCCGATAGTGCAGGGAATTCAAATACTTGCAATGCAACAGTTACTGTTGCATCGTACAGTGCAACACTCACGGGTTTACCGCTTTCAGCCAATTTATTGCTAAATGAAAATTTTGATGTGTTCCCGCCCGCAAATTGGGTATTCCAGAATAATAGTGCTCCGGTTGGAACAACCCCACTTTGGTTCCAGGGTAATCCGGCAGTTTTCCCGGCATTCAATGGCGCCACTAACTCTTATGCCGCAGCTAACTTCAACAACGTAGCAGGAAATAATACCATCAGCAATTGGATGATTACGCCTGTTGTGAGTATGAAAAATGGTGATGTGCTCACTTTCAGAACCAGAACTGTTACTGCTCCTGCCTTTGCAGATCGTTTAGAAGTTAGACAAAGTACCAATGGCGCAAGCACTGATGTTGGAACAAGTAATACCAGTGTTGGCGACTTCACCAACTTGTTATTAACCATCAACCCAACATTAACGCCAACAGGATACCCAAATCAGTGGACTCAGTTTACGGTAACTGTATCAGGCTTAAGTGGTCCAACAACCGGTCGCTTTGCATTTAGGTATTTTGTTACCAGCGGTGGTCCTACAGGAGCAAATTCCGATTACATTGGGGTGGATAATGTTACCTACAGTACTTTCGAGGGAACTATATGTGAAGGCGAAACTGCCAACTTACAGGTGAATATATCGGCAGGTGGCGGAGGCTACGCTGTAACGTACACCGATGGTTCAAATAACTTTACGGTTAATCCATACAACAGCGGTGATAACATTCCGGTTTCACCATCTGTTTCTACTACTTACTCTTTGGTTTCGGTAACCGATGCCTCAAGTTGCTCAGCTTCTTCATTGTCAGGAACCTACAATTTGAATGTGAATCCTGCACCTACTGTTAATATCACTGCCGACCAACAAGTTTGTAATGGAGAGTTGACAACTCCTGTGGCATTCTCGGGTACAGGTGATGTATTTGATTGGACGAACAGCGAACCATCTATTGGTTTGGCAGCAAGCGGAGTTGGCAACATTGCTGCCTTCACTGCTGTTAACCTTGGCGCAACAACTGTTGTTGCAGAAGTAATTGTTACACCGGAGAACAGTGTTACAGGCTGTGTTGGAACACCTGACACTTTTAGTATAACAGTCTTTCCTACACCTGATGTTGCAGCTACGGCTGACCAGGTTGTATGTAATAATGAAAACACAGCTGCCATAATTTTTTCAGGTGCAGTTGCAGGAACCACTTTCGATTGGGTGAATGATGACCCTTCCATTGGTTTGGCAGCAAGTGGAACCGGTGATATTTTATCTTTTGTTGCCACCAACACAGGTAACTTACCAGTTACGGCAACTATCATTGTTACACCAACCGCCAACGGTTGCCCTGGCGAGTCGGATACCTTCACCATTACGGTGAATCCAGGTCCTGTGGCTGTGTGTCAAGATGCTACGGTTTACTTGGATGGCACTGGAAATGCTACTTTGGATGCTTCGGCAGTAAACAATGGCAGCACTGCCTCGTGTGGAATTTTGTCTATCACTGTTGCGCCAAATACTTTTGATTGCAGTGATGCCGGAACTACAGTTCAGGTTACCTTAACGGTTACTGATAGTGCAGGCAATGTTGCAACTTGTACTGCGGATGTAGCTATTGCAGATACTATTGCTCCAGTTGTTGTTTGCCCTTCTGACATTACAGTGTCAAACGACCCGGGTGTTTGCGGTGCAACCGTAACTTACCCCACTGCTACTTTCAGCGACAATTGTGCCGGAATAGTCTCAAACAATGTTACCCTTACTCAAACAGGGTTGCCTGCTGCAATACCTGATAATAGCCCAACCGGAGTAACCAATACTTTAAATGTTAATACATTTGGTGCAGGTGATGTATTGGGCGGGAATGTTACCCTCAACAATGTATGTTTTGAAATTCAGCACACCTGGGTTGGCGATTTGATTGTTTCGTTGCAAGCACCGGATGGAACTATTGTACCGTTATTGAATCGTCCGGGTACCCCTCCGGGAACATTTGGATGCGCTAACAACCACATCAATGCTTGCGTAGAACTTGGTGTTGGTGCTGACATGGAAGGCGTGTGTAATACATCTACAACACCTACTCCTCCGCCATATGCTATTTCTGGTACATTCAAAGCACATGCCGGTGCAGACTTAAATGCAATTAACCTGGCAGCCGGTTTAGCAAACGGCTCATGGCGTCTTATTGTTTCGGATAATGCCGGTGGTGATTTGGGTTCTATCCTTGCATGGTCGCTTAATTTCACTCAAACCTCCATATCCGGTGGAGGCGTTACACAAATCGCAGGTTTGCCAAGTGGCGCTGTGTTCCCGGTGGGTTCTACGGTAAACACCTTTGTTGCTGACGATGGCAATGGCAACACAGATACTTGCTCGTTTACTGTAACTGTTAATGACACTGAGGCGCCAACTTTTGGTCTTCAGTCTTGTGTTGGCGGCTCTTTCAATATAAACCTTAGTGCTCAATTCCTTGACGAAACCTCATGGACATTCACTGATGCCACTAACACAGTGTTAGCTTCGGGTGGTCCATATCCTTTTGGTGTAACCACAGTTAATGTTCCTGTAGCAGGAACTAACGGTCCTTATACTTTCAATATAGAAACTCAAGGTTTCTTTGGAGATAATGATGTTAACTATGTTGTAAGTTGTTCAGGTTCACCTGTGGCAACCGGCTTAATTTTGGGTGGCAACACGCTTGCTGTAAATGATATCTGCTGTTTAGATGGACCTTGCCCACAGGATATCGTTGTTGCTGCTGACCCAGGTGCATGTGATGCAACTGTAAATTACACAGCGCCAATAGCAGTGGACAATTGTGGAACGGTAACGCAGTCACTAACTGCAGGTTTGCCAAGTGGTTCTGTGTTCCCAAGTGGAACAACAACTGTAACTTACACAGCAGAGGACGCAGCGGGCAATACCTCGCTATGCACTTTCACTGTTACAGTGTTGGAAACAACACCTCCAACTGCAATTTGTAAGGATATTACGGTTTACCTTGATGCTACAGGCAATGTAACCATCAGCCCTTCTGATGTTGATAACGGAAGTTTTGATAACTGCGGTATTGACTCTCTGAGTTTGGATAGAAGAGTATTCTCTTGCCGCGATGTGGGTGTAAATACAGTTGTGCTATTTGTTACGGACCTATCCGGCAACATTGATGCTTGTCAGGCAACAGTTACAGTATTGGATACTATTGCCTTCCAGATTATCTGTCCTGCTGATATTACTGTTAGCAATGGAATTGATTCTTGTGGTGCTGTTGTGTTCTTTGACACACCCGATACTTACGATAACTGCGGTGACACAAGTCGTTTAACCCATAGTTTATTCAACGATATATTGCCCGGAAATTCTGTGGCTTGTGCAAGCATATTAGGACATACCGATAACAGCTACTTCAGGGTTTATGATTTGAATCAGTTTGGTTACCCTGTCGGAAACGATTTTAGTGTAACTAGTATTGAATTTGGTATTGAAGAAGCTGATGCCCCAAGTGGCTCTCAACAGGTGGTGCTGAACCTTTACACATTGAGTGGTCCTTTGAATTTTGCTAACCTTACTTTGGTTGCCACTCAAAACGTAACAATCCCTAACCAAACCGGCACCGTAGTTAACGTTCCATTAACTGCTACAATTCCGGGTGGTTCTACTTTAGTTGTGGAGTTGTTTACACCAAACGGACAAGCTTTGGGTAATTTCTTCTTCATAGGCTCTAACAGTTTTGGTCAAACAGACCTCTCTTACATTGCTGCACCTGCATGTGGAATCAATCAGCCTTCTGATTTTGGTTCGGTTGGTTTTCCAAGCACTGAAATTATCCTTAATGTGCTTTCGGTGCCAACAGTTACTGTAACTCAGATTGCCGGCTTGCCAAGCGGAAGTGTATTCCCTGTTGGAACTACAGTAAATACTTTCGTTGCTGATAATGGTGCCGGTTCATTAGACACTTGTAGCTTTACAGTTACGGTAATTGACACTGCCGCTCCGGTTGCAGTTTGTCAGGACATCACGGTTTATCTTGATGCTACAGGCAATGTTTCAATAACTCCTGCTGATGTTGATAATGGCAGCACGGATAACTGCGGAATAGAAACTTATGCACTTTCGCAAAGCAGTTTCGATTGCTCAGAAATAGGACCTAACTCAGTAACTTTGACTGTTACCGACACCGCAGGTAATGCCTCATCTTGCACTGCAACTGTTACGGTGTTGGATACCATCGCGCCTATTGCGGTTTGTCAGGACGCTACAGTGTATTTGGATGCAAGTGGTAATCTTGTGCTCACAGGTGCTGAGGTTGACGGAGGTTCAACTGACAACTGCGCAATTGTGAATATCGTAATTACACCGAATACCTTCACTTGCGCTGACATTGGTATAACAGTTCCGGTTTCTGCCACTTTCTTTGATGCCTCAGGCAACTTTGCAACATGTCAGGCTGATGTAACCATTGCCGACACTGTTGCACCGGTGGCACAATGTCAAAACTTGACCATACAGTTAGATATTAACGGCACAGCAACAATCACTCCTGCTCAAATTGACAATGGAAGTACAGATGCTTGCGGAATTGAAAGTATTACGCTTTCGCAAACAGACTTCGATTGCTCAAACATTGGGGATAATGTTGTTACATTGTTTGTAACTGACAGTTCAGGAAACGTTGGAACCTGCACAGCGGTTGTTACAGTTGAACCAAGTGCAACTATTGACAGTTTCACCTTGAGCAACTACAATGGCTTTAACGTTAGTTGCTTTGGTTCAAGCGATGGTTCTGCAACTGTTCATGTTTCTTCACCATTCCCTGTTACTTACGAATGGAGCAATGGAGCAACTACTGCAACTATCAGCAACCTAACAGCCGGAACTTACATAGTTACAGTTACTGCGGGAACTTGCGAGTTTATAGACTCTGTTACTTTAACCGAGCCAGATAGCTTGGAGATTGCGACTGTATTGAGTGATTACAATGGCTTTGGTGTAAGATGTTTCGGCAGCAATGATGGAACTATCAGATTGAATGTTTCTGGAGGTGTTCCTGCTTACAGTTATGCTTGGCCTACTTCGGCAGCAATTGGCAACACAAATGTTGCAAATGCTCTGTTGCCGGGTGTTTACTCCATCACGGTTACCGACTTAAATGGTTGTACTGCCGTTGCTGAGCCGGAGTTGACTCAGCCAACTCAGGTTCAAACATCCATAGTTGGTTCATCACCAAATTGCAATGGAGGAAATGATGGACGTGCTTTTGTAACGACAAGTGGTGGTGTTGGAAATTACACTTACTTGTGGAGCACAGTTCCTGCGCAAACAACTGATACTGCATCAGGATTAACAGCCGGAACATATACGGTTACTGTTACAGATGGCAACGGTTGCACATCTGTAAATAGTGTTACGATTGTTCAGCCTGCACAGTTGATAGCTATTGCGCAAACAACTACCAACTTTAATGGGTTCAATGTTAGTTGTTTTGGTGGCAGCAATGGTGCAGGTAGTGTGAATGTGATTGGTGGAACTGCACCTTTCAGCTACACTTGGTCTGGTGGCACAGCAAGCGGCAACGCTGTTAGCGGCTTGGCTGCTGGAACTTACCGTGTAACAGTTACCGATGCTAACGGCTGTACTGCTCTTGACAGCATCACGGTAACACAACCACCAAGATTAATTGCTGCGGCTTCTGTAATCAGCAATTACAATGGCGCTCAAATAAGTTGCAACGGCTCTGCTGATGGCTTGCTTTCAGCCACTGCCACAGGAGGCGTTGGACCATACTTCTACAATTGGAATACAACACCTCCGCAATCTACCCAAGTGGCAACGGGTGTTGGTGCCGGAACATACATTGTAACTGTTACCGACATCAATGGATGCACTGACACTGCTTCAATTACCATTACGCAGCCTGCTGCAATAACAGCAAGTGGCGCAGTAACCAGCAACTTCAATGGTTTTGGAGTTAGCTGCTTTGGTGGCAGCAATGGTGCTGCAACAATTACTGCAACAGGCGGCACCGGAACGCTTAACTACACATGGCCTGCAGGCAGCGGTGTTGGTAACACCGCAAATGCAACAGGCTTAACTGCCGGAACCTATGTGGTAACCGTTACGGATACTAACAGTTGCAGCGCAACAGTCAGCATCACGGTAACTCAGCCTACTCAACTTTCAGCAGCAACCACTGCTGAGGATGCTAAGTGTTTTGGCAGCACCGATGGAAGGGCATGGGTTACTGTAACAGGAGGTGTGCCGACTTACACCTATTCATGGAATACAACTCCTGTTCAGTCAACTGACACGGCAACTAACCTTGGAGCCGGAACTTACACAGTTGCAATTACCGACCAAAATGGTTGCTCTGCAACAGCAACAGTAACGGTTGGTCAGCCGGCATTGCTTGTTGCTACTATTGTGGGTGATGATGTAACCTGCCCTGGCGGAAGCGATGGCAGTGCTACTGCTTCGGCAACAGGAGGAACTTCACCATATAATTATGTGTGGAGCACAACTCCGGCTCAAACAGGTGCAACTGCAACAGGCTTAACGGCAGGAACCTACACGGTTACTGTAACTGACGCAAATAATTGCACAGCAACCCAAGCGGTTACTATTGGCGTTAAATTCCCTGTGTTGCCAACTGCAACCATCAGTGGTGGAGGTGCGGTTTGTGAAGACGACCCGCGTCCGGATGTTGTAATTACCTTCACAGGAAACCCGCCATACAGTTTCACATTGAACAGAGGTCAGGTTACTACCAATTACACCGGTGTTACTAACAGCCCGTTTGTGATTGCCAATGCAGGTGCAGGTACATACACCATCACGAATTTCTCTGATGTGAATTGTGCAGGAACTGCAAGTGGTTCGGCAGTTGTTACTGTAAACCCTATCCCAAGCGTACTTGTTTCGGGTGGTGGGTTTGTTTGTGATGGCGAAGAACTGCCAAGCGTGGAAATTGAGTTTACAGGCACAGGACCTTGGAGCGTAGTAATTCGTTTACCAGAAGGTAAAGACACCTTGATTGAAAATGCAAATACTTCACCATTGGTGTTTAATCCAAGCACTGAAGGATTCTATGTGGTGCGTTCGGTTGCTGATGCTAACGGCTGTGTTGCATTCAACTTGGGTGCAACGAAAGAAGTAGGCTTCTACTTGTTGCCTTTGGTTGATGCAGGTGCAGACAAAACTGTTGCCTTTGGCGAGAGCACGGTGTTGGATGGACGAGTTGTTACAGCCTACGGTGGCTTTGTAACTTACGCTTGGACGCCTGACGATTCAACATTGAATAACCCTGCAATTGAGAAGCCAACTGCACGTCCGTTGGAAACCACCACTTACGAGTTGAAAGCAACAGACAGAAATGGCTGTTCAGCGAGTGACTCAGTAACAGTGTTTGTAACTGACAAGATTTTTGTTGACGTCATTAACGTGTTTACACCGGATGGCGATGGTATCAACGAATTCTTTGTTATCCGCAACCGCGATGCATTTGATGTTGTGGAGTTAACCATTGTCAATCGCTGGGGACACATCTTGTTTGAAAGTGATAACTACTTCAATAATTGGGATGGAACCTGGAAAGGCAAACCGGTTGATGATGGAACTTATTACTATGTCATCCGCTTACCGAATGACGGCAATAAGATTGTGAAAGGCGCTGTAACCATTTTACGTAACGACCAATAATCATTAACGACTAAAAAACAGATATTATGAAAACGATTTCAAATAAAATATTTGCAGTAGTTCTGAGTGTTGTTGGCTTAAACGTGATGGCGCAACAGGTGCCTTTGGTTAGCCAGTATTTTTACACTCCAATGCTTTACAACCCTGCTACCGCAGGGAAGGAAGACGAGGTAAACATTTGGTTGATGGACCGCGAGCAATGGACGCGCGTTCAAGGTGCACCCGCTACGCGTGGCGGCACTGTGGATGCCGGGTTGTGGAAAAACCGAATTGGTGTGGGCTTGGCAGTGTTTCAGGATCAAACAGACATTATCAACCGCGTTCTGATTCAGGGAACTATTGCTGGAAGGGTGAAGGTGTTTAAAGACGCTCACATTGGCATTGGTTTAACACCAAGTTTGATGAATGTGCGCATTGATTTCCAAAAGGCAAATCCGGAGGTGTTGGCTGACCCGCACTTGTTTAATCAAGTGCAGAACAGAAACACTTTTGACATGACTGCCGGTTTGGCTTTCACTTGGAGGCAGTTAATGGTAGGTTTTTCTGTGCCGCAGGTGCTTAATTCAAGAGCGCGTTACCTTGCAGCCTTAAACGAAACCGACCTTACGCTTTCGCGCCATTTCTTAGGTCATGCTTCATACAAGTTTGAGTTTTCACGCAAGCGTTTCTTCCTCCAGCCAACAGTTTTACTGAAGGGCACAAAGAATGCACCGTTCCAAGGCGAGGGTAATGTAATGTTTGGTTACAAGAGCATTGTTTGGGCAGGCATTGGCTACCGTTCAGGCAATGGAATTATGGCAATGGCAGGTGTTGGTATTCTTGATTGGGTTAAAATCGGGTATGCTTTTGATTACCACTTGAACAAGCGCGTGATGAACCAATTGGGGGGAACGCATGAAGTGATTCTCGGAGTTCGCATCCCTTACGGAAAGAAACAGTCGCCAATTGACGAGGCTAAGTACAATCAAAAGTTCAAGGCGATGGATAGTTTGAATGCTGCCCGCCAGGTTCAAATGGACTCGTTGAACGACCAAATGGCTGCCTTGCAAAAAGAAAATGAGCGCATCAGCAGCGAGTTGGACAACTACAAGCAAAAAGTTGCTGCCAATGAAGGTAAGATTCAGGATTTGAGCAAAGCTTTGGATGATTTTGAATCAAGAGTGAAAACTCAGGAAGCATTGTCGGGTAAAACAAGCTCGGGTGGAAACATGTTCCGTTTGGATAATGTTTACTACGAAACCAATAGCAGCAATTTAAAAAAGGAATCTTTTGTTCAGCTTGACCGCGTGGTTAAGTACATGAATGACAATCCTACTCACAAAGTAAATGTGTTTGGTCACACCGATTTTGTAGCGTCAGAAGACTACAACAAATGGTTGAGTGAAAAACGAGCAAAATCAGTTTATGATTACTTGGTAAGTAAAGGGATTTCTAAGGACAGATTAACCTTCAAAGGTTTTGGTAAGTCGGCTCCGGTGGCTTCAAACGACACTGAGGAGGGCAGAGCACAAAACCGCAGGGTTGAAATCGAAATTGTGAAATAGAATCAATCTTACTTCTGTAAAATCTAAGGGGTTGTCTGAGTTTGTTCAGCAACCCTTTTTCTTTTTATCACTTAACGTAAACATCACATTCATTTTGTTTTGCGATGCAAGTTGTAACCGTATTTTAGCGCACTCAAACCTCTTCCAATGAAAAATTTTCACACAGTTCTTCTTACGCTTTTTTCGTCAATCCTCTTCGCCAATAATTTTACTCCGGGCAACGTTGTTGTGGTGCGAGTGGGTGATGGATCTGCCGCTTTGACCAATGCGGCAACAGCAGTTTTTTTGGACGAATACAATCCGATAACTCGCCAGTTGGTGCAATCCATAGCTTTGCCTACTTCAGTTTCAGGTGCAAACAAACGTTTAACCCTTAGTGGAACAGCAACATCTGAAGGCGCGCTTACCCTTTCACCTAACAAGCAATTTCTATGCTTGGCAGGGCACGACACCACTTTGGGAACTTCAAGCGTTGCCGGTGCAGCAAACATGAATAAATCAGTTGCTATTGTTAATGCTTTAGGTGTTGTGAACACCTCCACCTTTATTCCTGCCGGTGGCGGTTACAATGCTAACAATATCAGAGGAGCTGTAACAAACGATGGAACAGACGTTTGGACTTCTGGTGCAGGTGCAAGTAATTCGGGGGGTACATTCTATATTCCTACAGGAACTTCTACACCAACAAAAGTAAGCGCTGCTCCAACCAACACACGCGCAATAAATATCTTTGAAGGTCAACTTTATACTTCCGCAGCTTCAAGCACATTTTATGGTGTTAGTGCGGTGGGAACCGGCTTGCCCACCACATCAGGAAATACAACTACAATTTTACCTGGCTTTCCCGGAGCCACAACCGGAAGCTCCACTTACGCTTTTGCTTTGTTTGATTTGAATGCAAGTGAGCCGGGGTTAGATGTGGCATATTTGGCTGATGATAACAACACAACTGGTGGAATTATCAAATACAGCAAAGTTGGTGGCACATGGGTGCAAAATGGTAACATAACAGCCACTAAAGCTTTGCGCGGTTTAACACTGACAAACGCCTGCGGAGTTATACGTGGCTTTGCCACCTCAGAGGATTCCATTTACACTTTCACTGATAATGCCGGCTACAATTTACCTATCAGTGGAGCAGTAACCGGTTTAATAGGAAGAACATCAGGCAATGTGGCATTACGCGGCATAGCTTTTGCACCCAACACACCTGACCCTGTTGCGCCAACCGCAAATGCCACAAACGTGAAAGATGCAAGATGTTTTGGCGCAACCAATGGCGAGGCAACCATAAGCGCAACTGGTGGAACAGGTACATTAACCTATGCTTGGAGCGACAATGGTTCTGGCGCAACCCGCACTAACCTTTCAGCCGGAACTTACACGGTAACGGTATCTGATTTAATAGGGTGTACTACCGTGGTTAGCAACATTCAAATTGAGGAGCCAACTGCCTTAGCGCTTGCAACAACCAAAGCCAATGCAAGCTGCTTTGGTTTAACTGATGGCAGCATCACACCAAATACAAACGGTGGAACCACTCCGTATCAATATGCATTCAGTTCAGGGAATGGCTCAAACCTTGCAGCAGGGATTTACACAGTTACTGTTACTGACGGCAATCAATGCACTGCAACTAAGCGCGACACCATCACTCAGCCACAGTTACTTACACTTACCACTGTAAAGGGTAATGTTACTTGCGGAAGCACAGATAACGGTTTTATCAACGTTACAGTGAATGGAGGTAATGGCGGCAACGGATTTCTTTGGAATGATAACGTTACCACTCAAAGCAGAACTAACCTGACTGCGGGTACTTACACTTTAGTTGTTACTGATTCAAAAAACTGCACTGCCTCAAAAACCGATACTATTCTTCAAACCAATGATTTGAGTGTTAACGGAGTTGCAAACAACATTAGTTGTTATGAAGCTGCGGACGGTAGTATCACAATTAGTGTAGTTGGTGGAACCGGGGTTTACACTTACGATTGGGGTGGCGGGGTTACTGATACTAATCGCTCCAATCTTTCTGATGGAACTTATTCAGTTACCGTGAGTGACAATGGCAGTTGCACCGGCACAAACACTTTCTCTATTACCCAACCCGATTCTCTCACTATCAGCGCTTTAGTAAACAACATCAGTTGTTACTTGCAGAACAATGGAAATGTTTTGATTACCGCTACAGGAGGGACTCCGGTGTATGCAATCTCATGGAGTGGAGGATTAACCGGTTTTAATCCTTTGAGCCTTGCCGCAGGAGTTTACTCTTACACTGTAACTGACAACAACCAATGCTCGAAATCATCTTCTGTAACCATCACTCAGCCCGATTCGTTAGTGCTAACAGGCACTGTTACCAATGTTACTGCACCGGGCGGCAACGATGGTGCAATAACTTTAAGCATCAGTGGGGGCACACCGAATTATGAGTACCTGTGGGATGACAACACGCAAACTGCCAACCGCAATAATCTGCAAGCTGGTCTTTACACTGTTGTTGTAACCGATGACAAAGGATGCACCAAGCAAGCAACATTCACTGTTTCACAGCCATCGTCAGTTGGCGTTATTGGCGAAGTTATTTGGCTTAAAAATTTAATTGTGAATGCTTCTGCCATTACCTACGAAGTTGAATTAGGTGCTGCTTCCGATGTGTCTGTAGCAATTTACAATGCAGCAGGACAGATGGTGAAAACCACAACTTCGACCACTGCCACCTATAACACGATTGACGTTACTGATTTGAATTCAGGTGTTTACCTGCTTCAATTCAAATCTGCCGCAGGTGTTGTTACGCGTAGAGTAAGCATTGCAAGATAGCAGCAAAGCTGAAGCAATCTTTGGTGCGCACTTTTAATCTGCTTTGTTTTTTTCTGCTTGCCGAACAATTTACTTCAACCTTTTGTATAGAAAGTTATGGCAAAAGCAAGCATTGAACTCAGCGCAGCTTTGCGCAAGGCTGCACGAAATTTAGCACAAGGCAAACCCTATCAATGGGGGCACATGGGCAGTTGCAACTGCGGGCATTTGGCGCAGGTGCTGTTGAATATGGATAAAGCTGCCATTCATCAAACAGCGATGGAAAAACCGGGCGACTGGAGTGAGCAAGCCAAAGCCTTTTGCAACACCTCAGGCATGGAAATGGACCAACTCATTTTTGGCTTGTTTGAAAAAGGGCTTTCCACAGATGACATCATGAACTTGGAATACTTGAAAGACCCCAACCTCCTTGCCCTGATTCCGCACGAAAAACTGCCATTGAAACACAACAAAAGAGAGGACGTTATCCTTTATCTTGACACTTGGGCAGAAGCCATGGAGCGTACGTTAACAGCAAACATCAACCTAAGCGAATTGATGGAAGTTGAAAAACCGGTTGAAGTATAGTGCATTCGTTATCACACACCTCAAATCACTTCAACGCCTCCGTCATCAAATACTCCAACTCTTTCAGGTGCTGTTTCTTATAGCCAGTGGCTGGCGAAGCAGAATTTTTACGCGAAATGCGCGAAACTTTTTTCGGCAACACACCAAATAATCTGCCTATCAGGAATTGCCATGCGCCCATGTTTTTAGGCTCTTCTTGCAGCCACACCACTTCGGCATCGGGGTGTTGGTCAATCACCGCCTGCATTTGTTTTAAAGGAATAGGATAAAGCTGCTCCACACGTGCAATCAAAACATCCTTCTTACCTTCTTTGTCCTTACGCTCTTTCAAATCGTAATACACTTTGCCCGAGCAGAAAACCACCTTGCGGATTTTCTTGCTTTCGGGTTCATCCACAATCACTTCTTTGAAAGAACCTTTCGTCAATTCCTTTAATTCCGAAACGCACTGCGGATGGCGCAGCAGCGACTTCGGGCTCATCACCACCAACGGCTTGCGGAATTCCCACGCCAACTGCCTGCGCATGGCATGGAAGAAATTGGCAGGTGTGGTAATGTTCACCACCACCATGTTCAACTCGGCACACATTTGCAGAAAACGCTCTAAGCGCGCACTGCTGTGCTCAGGTCCCTGCCCTTCGTAGCCGTGCGGCAACAACATCACCAAGCCCGAATTCTTCTGCCATTTGCTTTCGGCAGCGGCAATAAACTGGTCAATAATGATTTGTGCGCCATTGTTGAAGTCGCCAAACTGCGCCTCCCAAATCACCAGCGGATTCGGGTCGGTGATGGAATAGCCATATTCAAAACCCAACACACCATATTCACTCAGGTGCGAGTTGAAAACTCTGAACCTGCCTTGCTTGTCTGACAAGCGGCTCAGGCGATTAAATTCTTCATCCGTTTTTTCATCGTTCACCACCACATGCCGGTGCGTGAAAGTGCCGCGCTTTACATCTTCACCGCTCAGGCGCACATCTTTTCCATCATCCAAAATTGAAGCATACGCCAGCAACTCCGCTGCCGCCCAATCCAATTTTTTATCCTCCACCATCATCTGCTGCCGGTCTTTCAAATACTTCACCATTTTGCGTACAGGAGTGAAATTTTCCGGCACCTGATTCATGGCACCGGCTAAGCGCAACAATGTTTTTTCAGCCACACCTGTTTCGGGCGATTTTTCAAAATCAACCCCACGCGCTTTGCGCAAACTGTTCCATGCAATTTCGGTGGGCTGCGGCTTGTAAGGCAGCGGTTGCTGCTTCACCGATTCCAATCGCGCCTGCAAATCATCCCAAAACTCCTTCTCCATTTTCTTCGCCAGTTCAGCTTCAATGGAGCCGTGTTCCTCCAATTTTTTGGAATAGATGTCGCGGATGTTTTGGTGCTTATCAATCAAAGCATAAAGCAATGGCTGCGTATATTTCGGGTCATCGCTTTCGTTGTGTCCCCATTTGCGGTAACACACCATGTCAATGAAAACATCTTTGTTGAACAACTGCCTGTACTCTGCCGCAAGCTCCGAAACAAAAACTGTTGCTTCGGGGTCATCGCCATTCACATGAAACACCGGAGCCTCAATGGTGGCGGCAATCGAAGTGCAATAATCGCTGGAGCGCGCCTCGTCAAAATTGGTGGTGAAACCAATTTGATTGTTAATCACAAAGTGAATGGTTCCGCCCACATAGTAGCCGTCTAACTTCGCCATCTGCAACACTTCATACACTATGCCCTGCCCCGCCACTGCCGCATCGCCATGAATGGTGATGGGCAAAATCTGGTCGTAGTTTTCGTTGTAAATCGAGTTGGCTTTTGCCCTGCAAAAACCCGCCACAATAGGGTTCACCGCTTCCAAGTGCGATGGGTTTGGCATCAGCTTCAAATAAACATCATTGCCGCCTTCGGTTTTAAACTGCGATGAAAAACCGAGGTGATATTTCACATCACCATCGCCAAACGATGGGTCTCCGGCATTGTTGCCTTCAAACTCATTGAAAATTTCCTCGTAGGTTTTGCCCAAAATGTTTGCCAGCACATTCAGCCTGCCCCTGTGCGCCATGCCAAACACCACTTCCTTCACACCATGTGCGGCAGATTTGTTGATGATGGCTTCTAAAGCAGGAATGGTGGTTTCGCCACCTTCCAATGAAAAACGCTTTTCGCCAATATATTTTTTGCCCAAGAAATTTTCAAACACCACCGCCTTGTTCAGCGAGCGCAGAATGCGTTCCTTCTTCATCACATCGAAACTGAACACATAGCCGCCATCTTCAATTTTTTTGCGCAGCCATTCGCGCTCGGCTTTGTTGCGCACATAGCCATATTCAAAACCGATGGTGCCGCAATACAAACTTTGCAGCCGCACAATAATGTCCTTCAAAGTGGCGTTGGGCAAACCAATTTCTGCACCAATCACAAACCGCTTTTCCAAATCCTTTTCGGTTAACCCAAAGGAATCCAAATCCAAATCGGCATGGCGGTTTTTGCGCGCACGCAGCGGGTTGGTGTTGGCAATCAAATGCCCCTTGTTTCTGTAAGCTGTGATGAGTTCAAAAACCTTGAATTCATCAGCGCTCACGCCCGCAGCTTTGCCGTTGCCGTTGTAGCTGGCGCTGGCAAAATCGAACCCTTCAAAAAACTTTTTGAACTCGGGGTCAATGGCGGCAGGATTGCTTTTAAAATCGCGGTAAAGATTTTCAATGTATTCGGGTGTAGCGTTCGAGAGATACGAATAACTGTCCATTGCTGTTTGTTGCGCTTGTTGTTTGTGGCGTGAAAGTAGAAAACAATAGCTTCATAACGCAAATCGCTTGTTTTGGTTGCATTATTTCACAAACTACAGCCCTCAATCCCCGCGCAGCAAAACAACTACAGCCAACGATTTTAGCCTTAGGCTAATGACTTGAGGCTTGTTACTTCAAGAAAATAGAACGCGAAGACGCGTAGTAAAAATGAACTCGTGGGCGCGAGCGAAGGCGAGTAGCTTTTTGAACTTTCAAATTCATTAGTACATTAGTTTTTCATAACTAAACACAGCATAGCTGCCTTGCTTTCCCAAATACTCGTAACTTTTTTTATCAAGTTCCTTTTAGGCATTTTTTAGATGCTCTTTGGCGAATACGAGCAACTTAGGAGAGTTTAAATGCAGTTCAAGCCCATGCTTGTATCTCAAATATTCCGTTAGGGCTTAGCGGAAATGATATTCTATATATGAATCGTTTTTACTTACTTATTTTGTTTTCCATTTTGCTGAGTGGCTGCGCTCAATACACACAGGTATTTGAGACAAAACCATTATCCTCTATTGGGCAGGAAAACAACTATTATGTTTATGAGAATGATAGTGTTAAGGTGACCTATTGGTTTTGGGATGAAAGGGGTATTGTGGCTTTCAATATCTTCAACAAATTAAATGTGCCACTATACATCGATTGGAAGAAAAGCGCATATATCAAAGACAATAAAAAATTTGACTATTGGGTAGATGCAACTGTAACCAATTCTGCAAACTATTACGAAGATTACAGCGTTTCAAATAAAGCTACTTATAGTTATCAAGATTACAGAAGCACCATAGACTTCTACCCATCACTTAGGCAAATTAATCATCAGGGAACAGCAAACCAAACTAGTTTCACCGAAACCAACTCAGCATCTGTTGGCGTTGGTGTAGGAAAAGCGGTTTCTGTAAAATTAGAAAGAGTGTCTTTTATTGCACCTAAGTCAAACATAACCAAAGCAGAGTTTTTAATTGCTCCTTTTTACGGAATGAAAATGAACAAAGATAGACCTTTCATGAAGGTTGAAATTAAGCCTGCAAAAGGAAAGAGAAAGGCTAAGTACACGAAAGTATACTATGCTGAATATGACATAAATAAACGTTCTCCCATTGTATTCAGAAATTTCTTGTCATACTCTACTTCTGAAAAATTTGAGGGGGAGGCATACATTGATAACACGTTTTATGTATCAAAAATATTAGAAATGAATAGGAAGCATTTCTTAGGAAAAATGATTGACTACGACAGATTGATATATACTATGCCATATAAGAACCCAATGCACTTTTATGTAAACATTTTAAGAGAGAATGCTATTGGACGCTAGAATGGAAGGTTTTTACTCCCCGATATTGCGTGTACCACAAAAAAGCGTGACATAAGCTATTAAGGTGCCTACATAACACGCTTTGTCGTTACAAAAATTTTATCTTCCTTTCTTCTAAATGTAAGGTCATACAATGCGACAAAAGGATGTTTAGGATCAACATTATAGCAAATCCTAATTTTGATATCAGGTTTAGACTCTTGATTTGGAAACAATATATCTAAATCATGAGGTGAGATTGAGCCTTTTAAAAAGTACTCCATAAGATACAACTTCAATAATTCAGGAATTTCTATCTGCTTAGCATCACTTGCGCTAGGGGTGATAATTCCAATATCATTCACAAATTTTTCGTTTAAACAAGCTAAGGATATAATTTTTTCCCCAGGGCTCAATGGGTTCTCTTTTGATTTTTTGTAACCTCTTTTTTCCAACCAATCACATAAGACTCCAACATCATAAATCCAACTGAAAGTGACATCATGAGCATTACCAAGCCCAATATTTTTTATAGCTAAGTCATTTAAGAAAGAACTTTCAATATATAGATTAGGTTTATTGCGGTCTAACCGCTCCTTTTGCATCTCTAACAATTGTTGGTACAAAAAGTACAAAGTCAAAATTGTTGCAATAGATGTTATCCAGCTTGCCAAGGATGATAGTATATCTGTATCAAATGGAGCGTCAAACTCTAAGAGAGGAACCTGATACAAGTGTAGAAAAAGTGATACTAAAACAGCCACCACTGCAACCTTAAATGGATTGAGAGTTTTCATTGTAACAATTGATTCTGTTCAAAAAAGTGGGTCAATCACCGCCCTCGCCCACCTCCGGGCGTAACCTCTTCCTACGCCCTACCAAGTCTAATACTTTCAGCATTAGTTTTCTTTCAAAAATTTACTCCACTAGCACACGGCAATGTCATTAAGCTAAGAACACACACTAGCAATTGAATGAGGCGCTGTCCCCCCTTCTCCCTCGGAGAAGGGGTTAGGGGATGAGGTTAAACCCGCTCAATCAACCACCCCTCACCCGAAGCCAGCACATTCACCACAAAAACCGCCCCCGTGCGTTTTCTAATCTGCGTACACATCACCGTTGGCGGGTTCTTCTTTTGGTTCCAATCCTTTCCACTCCCGGGATAACAGATGATTATTCACACAACACTTCTTTCTTTCCACTCTCATCAAAACATTTCTGCTTTATCAAATGACCACCTTGATAATAAAGCTCTCTTTTTAGGATGCCATTCTCACGATACTCAACCCCTAACCCCTCTTTGATTCCATTTACAAAGTTCCACTTATACTTAAGGTTGCCATTTTTCCAGAACACATGATTATCCCCATACCATACCATATGGCTAACCGCTGTACCAACAGAATATACTTCTCCTGTTTTATAGTAATGGATAACTGTATCGCTTAAAACTTTATATTCCATAGAATAGTTCACCCCTTTAGAATTCTTTATTTTCTTAACCGTATAAAAATCAGGATTGATTTTTTTCCTCATTACATAGGTAGTGTCATCTATAAAGTAGTTGATCTCAATGGTGTCTATTTTATTTGGATCGTCTTTGGGATAACCAATCCATTTGTTTTGTAATAAGGTATCATTCTGATAAAAGCTATAATTGAAAAAGTAATAAAGTAGGGCAAAGGTCTATTGTCTTCTTTTTCATCTCATTATTATCAACATAACCATTATAATCTTATTAAAATTAAACCCCGGTAGCCGAAAAAGGGGATTTTAGAGTAGGCAGAAAACAAAAATGTATTATGAAAAATTTAGTGTTAGTGGTTTGTGCTTTTGCCCTGCTGACCGTGGCTTCGTGTACAAAGGATAAAGAGCCCGAACATGAAGTGTATGTGGCAGGTGTTGATTATACTAATTCAAAACCAGTAGCAAAGTACTACAAAAATGGAGCCACAGTTAATTTAACCAATGGCAGTCAGAGTGCCTTTGCAAATTCCATTGCAGTATCTGGAAGTGATGTGTATGTGGCAGGTGTAGAAGTTAACGGGACAAAGTTTGTAGCTAAGTATTGGAAAAATGGTGCACCTGTAGATTTAACAAATGGGAGTCAGGATGCTTTTGCATATGAAATTATAGTATCTGGAAGTGATGTGTATGTGGCAGGAAGTGAAATTAACGGGACAAATTTTGTAGCTAAGTATTGGAAAAATGGTGTACCTGTAGATTTAACAGATGGGAGTCAAGATGCCTTTGCAAGTTCAATTACGGTATCTGGAAGTGATGTGTATGTGGCAGGTAGAGAATCTAACGGAACCAATGATATAGCTAAGTATTGGAAAAATGGTGTGGCGGTAAATCTGTCCAATGGAAGCCAAAATGCTAATGCATCTTTCATCGCAGTATCTGGAAGTGATATATATGTGGCAGGTAGTGAATCTAACGGGACAAACGAAATAGCTAAGTATTGGAAAAATGGTGTGACGGTAAATCTGTCCAATGGGAGCCAAAATGCTGATGCATCTTCCATCGCAGTATCTGGAAGTGATATTTATGTGGCAGGTAGTGAATCCAATGGAACAAAGAGAGTTGCTAAGTATTGGAAAAATGGAATGGCGGTAAATCTGTCTGATGGCAGTGACCTTGTATATGCAACTTCAATTGCTGTTTTAGGTGATGATGTTTATGTGGCAGGTTGGGGTAATAGCATGGGTTTATCAGCAAAATATTGGAAAAATGGAATTGCAACGGATCTGGGCAATAGAATGACTGCAAATTCAATTTTTGTAGTAAAAAAATAGGGTATTTTCCTTCGCAGCAACTTCTCTCAAAGGGGAAGTTGCGTTGGTGAATTATCATTCATCAATAATCAATCAAAATACAGCCCGCGCAGCTAAGAACTACGCGGACTGTTTGGTTATGCTGCTGCCATCGCTTTAAGCGAAGGCTTATGTTTAACGCTTTTAAAAGTTTTGCTACAGATAATATTCAAAGCTTTACCTAATAGGTATTTTCTTTTTTCTTTAGCGAATAAATTTAGTGCAGCATGATTCAATTTCTTGAGTGTATATCTATAAATCCGGAAGTAAGATTTGGTAAACCTTGCATAAAGGGGACAAGAAAAACATCATTTTCCTACAAAGTAACCACATTTCACCCCACATTTCCAACTCCCCACCCCAAAAACCCCTAATCTGCCTACTCCCCATCAGCATCTGTCCACTCATCATCAGCATCTGCCCACTCACTATCAGCATCTCTCCACTCACTATCAGCATCTCTCCACTTACCATCAGCATCTGTCCACTCATCATCAGTATCTGTCCACTTACCATCAGCATCTCTCCACTCACCATCAGCATCTCTCCACGCACTATCAGCATCTGTCCACGCACATTCCATATCTGCCTTCCACTTTTTTGTTATACCAAATGCACTTATGAAATAGTCCAATATTTTCTTGTATAATGCCGTAGCAACAGCCGTTTAGTACAATGTAATTGGACTATTACGGATGTGCTAACGGTATAACTCCCTCCTCAAGTTGCCTATCCCATTCCTCCCCATTCCAATCTCCCTTCTCACCATCCGCATCCCACCGCTCAACACCAATCTTCCATCACCCCTCATCAACAACTCCATGCTCCTCATTCGTCTTTCAGCCCTCCTCGCCACCATCTCTTCCTCCCGCATTCATAACGCACCGCCCATTTTCGCTAACTCCACCGCTTATGCCGCTCACTCCTCATTCACAAACGCCTCAAGCTCATTTTTCCAAACCAAATAACCTGCACCCGTAAGGTGCAATTGGTCGTTGGTGTATTGGCTGTTTAAGTAGCCCGTGGCATCGGTAAACGCATCATAAATGTTGATAAACGTAACACCCGTTTCGCTGCACATTTTTTCAATCAATGCATTAAGCGGTGGAATTTTGTAATTGCGGTGGGGGAAAATAAAACTGTTACCCACCGGCAGCACCGCCTGCACATAAATCTTCGTGGCAGGCGATGATTTTTTCACAGCTTCCACAATGGCGCTGTAGTTGCTGATAATCACCTCATTTTCCAAACCAAAACCTAAATCATTCGTGCCAATGCAGATAAACAATTTGGAAGGCTCGTGCCGCACAATTTCATCCATCCTTGCCAGCACACCGGCAGTCATGTCCCCACCAATTCCCCGGTTCAAAACTTTTTTATCAGGAAACAATTCACTCCAGTTGCCCCCCTCGGTAATGCTGTTGCCCAAAAAAACAATTGCGCCTTTCGTGGCTGGGCAAACCTCAAACATCGTTCGCTTTTGCTCCTTGCGCACCTCAATCACATTTTTCGCCACATAATCGCGCACATGCTTTTTGCCAAACACGGCAGCATACACCACCATTGAAACAAACAACACATTAAACGCTACCGAAACCTTGAAAAGTTTTGTCATAATAAGAATGATTTAGCTGTTGGTAAGAATAGTTTTCGATGCCCGCTTATGCCGCATATCGGCTGTCATTATCCGAGATAAAATACCTGAACAAACAATAAGCCGCCACCGCATTCAATATGTGCCAAACGGCATGTGCCTGCAAATAGGAATAAGGATGACACCACGGGTGGTCGTTGCGCCCGGTGAACCATATTGCAAAAGCCAACAAAAAAGCAAAAATGGTAGAATAGCCCCACACCTTCTGCGATTGCGATTTATAGAAATACACATGCACAAACTCCAAAATTCCTCCGCCCACCAGCAATGTTCCGAAAATGAAATTCCCCCCGAATTTTACAAACGGAAATGGAATGTGCCTAAGCCCAAAATGAAAAAAGTGGCAAACTGCCAATGCCGCAACAAACACTGCAACAAATGCCCTCACCGATATTTTGAATGTGCGCTCAAGTGCATAGCAGAAAATAGTTGCTGCTATCAAATACATGCTCAGCATATCAAAATAACCACCCCAAAAAGTTTCAGTGGCATGCAGGGCAATTGAGCCGGGACTCAGCAGCACCATCAACACACAAAAAAACGTAGCAAAAAATGGTTGAATGGTAAGCGCATTCCTGTAATGGTGAAAGCTGAATTGGCTTACCTGATGCGCGGCAAACAAACCTAAAACAGCAAATGCCAGATTTGAAAAAGTGTTGGCAGGCTGCTTAATCAAACCTGCTCTCGAAGCCTCGCAAAAATTCCCCCCAACACCCTCTGCCGGTCCAAACCATGCAAAAACAATGGCAAGTGCAACCAGCACATGCGCCACCATAGCAACAAAAAGCGTGTTCCAGAAAACATTTTTAAAAGCCTGCTTATCTTCCATGCAATAGGTTTGTTTGGCGAGTGTAACTTAAAAACAACCACAAATCAAAAATCATCCGGCTTCCAATAATTGTAGCAGCATAACTCACAAATCGCAGCACACAAAATTTGTGGCGTGCTGTATGTCGCTCACTTCACCACCACTTTCATCGGCAGTGGAGTTTCGCAAATTTTGATGGAATTGGGTTGCAAAACCGTTTTAGTGTTTGGTGTAAACCAGTCGAAGTTTTTGTTGTTGAAAGTTTGCAAATAACAGTCGTTCATTTTCACGGTTGAACCATCAACAGCCACCGTTGAAAAAATGTCAATCACCAGCTCACCGCTCAATTCATCCTGACTGTAATAAGTTTTCTTAGGTTTGTTGTTGGTGCGAATTTTTGCATCCACCGGGCTGCCCTTTGCAATCACCACAACCCCATTCACCACAACATCCTTTTCAACCTCTGCCGAAACAACTGTGCCGGGTTTATCTTGTCGTGTAACCAAACTGTTGAAAATGCAATTGATTCTGGTTCTTGCAGGAACCTCAACTTCATTCTGCGCAACAACAACAGTTGCAGAAAGCAAAAACACTGACAGAAAAAGTAATCTGATAACCATAATTCTTTTTTTTGCTAAAGTAAAGTTTTTCAATTCCGAATAAGACAGTTGCTGCATTCCTATCATCTCATTCCATCTTTCATGCAGCAACACCTAAAACTTCAGTAGCTATGCACCGGTCAATTCAACTTGAATTTATTCAAAACAAAATTCACGCTTATGGAGGTAAGCATTCCCGAAGTTAAATCCCCCCGGCTGGTGATAATAGGTTGCGGGTTTGGAGGCTTGCAGTTGGCAAAAAGCCTTGCAAAAATTGATGTGCAAGTGGTAATGATTGACAAAAACAATTACCACACTTTTCAGCCGCTGCTCTATCAGGTGGCAACAGCCGGTTTAGAAGCAGACTCCATTGCATATCCCATTCGCAAAATCTTTAAAGGGCAGAAGAATTTTCACTTCCGCATGGGTGAGGTGCAAGAAGTGAACACTGATGCAAAAAAGCTCCTCACCACCATTGGCGAAATCCGATATGATTTTTTGGTAATTGCCACAGGCTCAACCACCAATTTTTTCGGCAATAAAAACTTTGAACAGTATGCAATGCCCATGAAATCTGTTGCCGAAACACTGAATTTGCGCAGCCTCATTTTGCAAAACTTTGAAAAAGCATTGCTCACCACTGATGTGCAGGAACAAACTGCTTTAATGACTTTTGCAGTTGTGGGCGGTGGACCCACCGGTGTTGAACTTGCAGGCGCATTAAGCGAACTGAAAAAACATGTATTGCCCAACGATTATCCCGAGCTTGATTTTAGAAAAATGCGGGTGCTATTGATTGAAAACGGGGGAGGAGTTTTGCAGATGATGAATGATGCCAACAGCAAAAAAGCCATGCAATATCTGGAAGAACTTGGAGTAGAAGTTTGGTTGAACACGGGCTTGAAAAATTATGACGGACAAAAAGCAGAAACATCAACGGGAAAGACAATTTTCACTCAAACCGTGATTTGGGCTGCGGGCATAAAAGGCGCAATCATCAAAGGCTTGCCACCCGAAAGTCTTAACCCCCGTGGAAGAATTTTAGTTGATGAATATTGCAGCGTAAAAGGCATCGAAGGCGTTTTTGCAATTGGCGATGTAGCCTGCATGTCAACGGATGAATATCCAAACGGGCATCCGCAAGTAGCCCCCGTGGCAATTCAGCAAGCCGAGTTGATTGCCGCTAACCTTCAGAAAAAATTCAAAGGCTGGACACTCGACCGATTTAAATACTTCGACAAAGGAACTATGGCAACAGTGGGCAGAAACAAAGCTGTGGTGCAGGCTGCGGGCTTTCACTTCGGGGGCTTTGCAGGCTGGTTTGTTTGGATGGCATTGCACTTGATGTTGCTTGTTGGCTATCGCAACCGAATTGTTGTATTCATCAATTGGCTGTGGAATTATTTCAGCTACGACCGTAACATCCGTTTGATTATCCGACCTTATCAAAGAAAAATTTCCATTAAAGACGATAACGGCTGAGAATCTTTGAAAATCTAATCCATTACTTTCGCGCTAATGCCGGCAAGTAAAATTCTACTGAAGTTTGCGATATGCTTTTGTCTTTTGTGCAAAGCCAACCAGGGCTTTGCGCAACAAAAATTTGAGCGCGAGTTTTCTGTAAAAATATCAGATGTGCCTGCTGCCGCGAAAGATTTTATTCGCTCTTTAAACACCGGTAGCCGTATCAATTGGTTCATGGAGGAAGGGTTTGAAAAAAAATCTTTTGAAGCAAAGTTTCGGTGGAACAAAAAGCACTTCAGTATTGAATTTGATACCGCAGGTGTTTTGGAGGATGTCGAAATTGAAGTAAAAGCAAAACAGATAGACACAAAAGTTTGGGCTGCCATACAGAAACACCTACACAATGATTTTGAAAAGAGCAGCGTTCAAAAGGTGCAAATTCAATACACCGGAAAGGCTAATGATGTACTGGTTTTTCTGAGCGAAAATAAGTTGCACAAGGGAATTACAATCAAATACGAATTGGAAGTCATTGGCACATCTAATCGCAGAAAGAAATTGTATGAGTATCTTTTCTCAGACAAAGGCGAGTTTATTGAACGAAGGGAAGTGATGATAAGAAACACTGATAATCTGGAGTATTGATGCGGATTGGTGTTGTTTTAATCCTATTGTTATTTTTTCAAATTGTTTATGCTCAGCAAGCATATCGCGCGGGTGTGTTACCCGGCATAAATGTGAACATTAAATTAAAAAATACCTGGCGACTCAATGTTAGAACCGAAAGTCGCCTTGATGTATTGACCGCAAATTTTGGCGACACAGTAAATCCTAAATTTGACTATGACCTCACTGATATTTCCTTCATGGTTTCGAAGCGTATCGGTTTAAGGCATCAAGTGGCTGCCGGTTATTTATTGCGTTTAGAAAGCGGGAGAATTGCACATCGTTTTCTTCAGCAAATAACATTTATTCAAAAATTAAGCAGCATTCGTTTAGCACATCGGATTTTTACTGACCAAACACTTTTTGCAAGTGAAAAACCTATTTTTCGTTTGCGCTATCGCATCGGTGCAGAAATTCCGTTACAAGGAAATTCTGTTGACCCACATGAGTTTTACAGCAAATTTAGCAATGAATTTTTGGGCTCAATTCAAAGCAAACTTCCCGGCTATGAAAACAGAATAGTGCCAACCATCGGCTATGCTTTTACTGATAATAACAAGTTGGAGTGGGGCTTAGATTATAGAACTACTATCATTAAAAATCGTAATCCGCTCCACACATTTTGGCTCAGCATTAACTGGTTTGTTACGCTCTGACAAGCTATTCGCTTTCGGTATCTTCCTCTTCTTCCCCGGGTTTCGGGTCTATTCTGATTTTTGTTGGCTCAATAGATTGCAAAACAAATTTTGTTGCCGTTACCCTGAAAGTGGTTCTGCGGTTTTTCTGATGCTCTTCTTCGGTGCATTTCACATTGTTGGTGCAGCCATTCACAGGCTTGGTTTCGCCATAGCCGCGCGCAATCAATCTTTCTTTTTTTATCCCTTTTTCAATCAAATAATCCACCACACTTTGCGCACGAGCTTGCGAAAGTTTCAGGTTGTATTCATCGCTGCCTCGGCTGTCGGTGTGTGAACCAATTTCAATGTCAATCGCATTATTTTGCGTGAAGAAAAGCACTAAAGAATCCAGCACCAATTTCGATTCGGGGCGAAGTGTCGCTTTATCATAATCGTAATAGATATTCGGAATCACAATTTCCTTTGAGGTAAAAATTTTCTCTAATTCTATTTCCACATACTGAGTGATTAAAATACTGTCGCGATTTTTTTTACCCACAGTTGAAACTGATGCTGAATTGCTGAAATACTCATTGCGTGTGGCAAACAAATTGTAATTGCTGTTTTGCTGTAAAATGAAAAAGAAAACGCCACCAGTGTCGGTAACAAAACTTGCCAGCGAATCACCCTTTGAATTTTGTAAATCAACTTTCGCCAATCGCAACGGAACCAAACCCAAAACATTGCTGTTCGGATCATCGGGGTTTTCATACAATTTTGTTACTACTCTTCCTCTGACTTCATATTTATTCAACCACAATTCTTCAAAACGATAAATGTCATCGCTGCCTTTTCCGCCTTTCCTGGAAGAAGAAAAATAACCTGACATCAGCACGGTGTCGGCATCATTTGCAGGTTTATATTTTTCAATAACATAAGCAAAATCATCTCCGCCCGAATTGATTGGAGCGCGCAAGTTTTCTGCATTGCGCCAGCCGTTTTTCACTCGGTTTGCTTTGAAAATATCCAAGCCGCCCATGCCCGGAAAACCATTAGAAGAAAAATAGAGATTGTCTTTTTCATCCAACCACGGGAACATCTCATCACCTGTGGTGTTAATGGCGCCCGATGCATTTGAAGGGCGACTCCAACCCGTGTCGTTTTTTGTAAAATAAAAAATGTCCTTGCCGCCAAAACCTTCATAATCGCTCGATACCACTAATAAATTTCCACTGCGCGAAATTGCCGGCTGTCCAACATTAAATGTGTCGGGAAACAGCGATAATTTTTCCGGTTCGCTCCAAACAGTTCCATCGAAAGTGGTGAAATAAATGTGGCAGTATTCACTTGTTTTTTCACTTGCTGCGCAGCGTGTGAAAAACATACTGCTGCCATCGGCAGTGAAAGCGCAGGTGCCTTCAAAAGCATTGGTGTTCAATTCGCGGCTGAATGAATTTACTTTTCCGCTTGTGCCGCCTGCGCTGCGGTTTACAATAAATAAATCGCCAAATTTTTCGCCTGTCCACCCGTTGCGTGCATCACCGGTGGCATCATTGCGCGATGAAGTGAAAACTAATTTGTCTTTCCCGTAAAGCACAGGTGCAAAGTCGCTGAAATTGGTATTTATATTTTCCTGATTGTAAACTTTTACTCTGCTAAAATCTTCTTTCCACCGCAGTGCATCGCGCGTACTTTTTAACTCCTTTCGCACATTAAATGCACTGCCCATTTTATTCGCCTTGGTGAAAACCGCAACTGCACTGTCATACATTTCCTGCATCTTCAGTGTTTGACCTAACTTGAACAATGCATCGCCTGCTAAATTTCCCGCTTCATTACTCGCTTTTTTATACCAAACAGCTGCTCTGATGGGTTCATTATACTTCATAAACCCATCGCCAATCAGCAATGCTTTTTCCTGTTTTTTAAGTGGGTTTTTTTCTGCTTCAAACTCTTTAACCAACATCTCGGTAGCTGTGTTGTAGAGTTTTCGATTGTATGCATCCTCCCCATTTTTTATTGCGGGAATCTTGGTTTTGCATCCAACTGAAAGCAGCAGCGTTATTGAGAAAAAGTATAATGTAAAGCGTTTCATTGATGGGCTAAAGAACAGAAACAATAATTAAAAAAAATGAAAAAAGTTCGTTGGGGTTCCATTTTGCCGGGCATAAAAAAAGCTCCCGAAGGAGCTTTTCAATGCTGAACATTTCTTTTTATGATGCAGGAGTTTCTGCTACAGGGGCTGGGGCTGCTGCATTCTTAGCCGGTCTGCCGCGTTTGCCTGTTGAAACTTTTGGAGTAGCAACGGCTGCTTTTTTCGATTTATTTTTTGCGCCTTTAGGTCTTCCTCTGCCTGTTGATTTTTTAGGTGTTGCTTTTGCAAGCAAATCCATTGCTGCTTTTGCAACACTTGATGCTGCTGACTTTGTGCCTGGCTTTCTTCCGCGTTTGCCACCTTTCTTTGTGGCAGTTTTTGTTGCTGTTTTCTTAGGTGCAACTGCTTTTGCTGCATCTCCTAAAAGCTCTGAGATAACAGTGCGAATTCCATTTAATTTTTCAGTTAACTCTTTTTCCTGTGCACGGAAAAAATCAACTAATAAATCTGCGTGATGGTCGGAAACTGTAATTTTTGGCATGACTAAATTGTTTGGTGAAAAAATAATTACGGACGAAATAACGGAATAATTATTTAATTGTTTCGAAAACTAATTATCGGTCAGATATTTTTTTGGATTTTTCTAAAAAGTAGTAAATCCGGAAAATAAAAAAGCCCAACCTTTCGATTGGGCTTTTCAATTAATAAATTAAACAATTACCAACGTTTTTCGTAGCCGCCATCGCGTCTGCCGCCACCGCTTTTATAGCCGCCACCGCCACCGCCACCGCGATTAAAACCACCGCCACCTTTGTTGAACGAGCGTCCACCACCGCCTTCAGGGCGTGCTTCAGCTTGTTTAACCGACAACTGTCTGTCAAAAAAATCAACACCATTCAATTGCTCGATGGCTGCTGTGCCTTCCGAATCGTTTGGCATTTCAACAAAACCGAAGCCGCGGCTTCTGCCTGTTTCGCGGTCAGTAATAATTTTTACACTGCTTACTTCTCCGAATCTCTCGAAGGCTTCGCGCAATCCTTCTTCTGTTGCGCGGAAGTTGATGTTACTTACGTAAATGTTCATGGACTAAAAAATAAAGTTTTAAAAAAAATTGCCAAGTCCTATCAGTGAGCACTTCCGTAAATAACAGGGGTGAAAACTTCTAAAGACAAAAACAAATCCGCTGTAAATGTATAACTAAATCTTCGGCAAGTTGGTAATTCAGTGCAAAATTTATTTTTCGCAGCAAAAGCCTGTAGAAACTTTTAGTGTAGAATTCTATCTTGCAGACATGAAAACAACTACAATTTCAGGAGCACAGCAGCCCATTGTGTTTGAGTCAAGCGGGGAGTGCTTTGATGATTTAATTAACTGGATTGGGTCGAACCAATCAGATGTTGTGAATCAACTGCATCAGGCAGGAGCCTTGCTTTTTAGGGGTTTTCCGGTGGACACTCCTGCTCAGTTTGAGCGCGTAGCCAAAGCAATTGATTCGGAGTTGAAGAATGATTACCTCGGCACCTCACCGCGTGATAAAGTTCAGGGAACTGATTTTGTTTTTACTGCAAGTGAACTCCCCGGGTTCTACCCAATCATGCAACACTGCGAAATGAGTTTTTTGCCGAATCCGCCCCGAAAACTTTTTTTCTTCTGCCACATTGAGCCGCCCTATGGTGGCGAAACGCCTATTTGCGATTTCAGAAAAGTGTATGAACAGTTGGATGAAAAAGTGCGCAATGATTTTGAGCAAAAGGGAGTGATGACTGTTCGCAATTACTCAGGATTGGGTTCGGGTTCAAAGTTCAATTTGTTTGAATTGAAGAAGTGGAACCAAATGTTTTTGACTGATGATAAAAAGGAAGTGGAAAAAAAATGTGCCGAAAACGGAATTGAATTTGAATGGAAAGCGAATGATTCATTGAGGTTAATCAATAAAACTCCTGCTGTGATTACACATCCGCAATCGGGAAGAAAAACATGGTTTAATCACACCCAGGTTTTTCACATAAGCGCATCAGCTTATGAATACAAACATATTCATGCTCGTCAGCAACGTTTAAAAACACTTTTTTACTCATTGTTTACCGCTGCAATTATTCCATTCAAAAAGTTCACCAATTCACCCGATGAACAAAGCATGAATATGAAGTTTGGTGATGGCACAGTTATTCCTGATGAGTATGTAAAGCACATCGAAGAAGTGATTTGGAAAAACATGGTGATTTTTCGGTGGAAAAAAGGCGATGTGTTGGCGATTGATAATTTTTGCACTTCACACGGCAGATTGCCTTATGAAGGTCCGCGCGAAATTTTAGTGAGTTGGAGTGCGTGAAGTGATTATAGATTAAGTATTACACTCCCAATTCATAATGCACGCTTCTGCCTTCGCCAAACGGAATTAAAACTTTCATGGAGGTCAGATGTTGCAGGTCGCGCGTGGCTGTTGCTTTCGATGCTTTGGTGATTGACATATATTTTTTCGCAGTCATTCCCCCAATAAAGCCCTCATTACCGGTGTCTAGCATCTTTCGGATTACTTTCTGCTCACGTTCATTTAGTTGCGCTTTATGTTGATCGAAAAACTTTGTGCGCTTTAAAGTTTGCTGAACAGATTTTACGGCATCCTTCTGCGCTTCTAAAATCACATTGGCGAAATAAACCAACCAATCATTGATTTTTAATGTATGCTGCGCCTTTTTTAACTCGGCATAGTACAGCTTTCGCTTGCGTTCCAAAACACTGGAAAGACTAATTAAAAGTGGTCTGCCCACTGATTCTGAAAGACATTTTTCTGCAATGGCTCTTCCTATTCTTCCGTTGCCATCTTCAAACGGGTGAATGCTTTCAAAATATAAGTGTGCAATGGAAGTTTTAGTAATGGCATGAAACATATTTCCATTTACCTTGAACGCATTATACCATTTCACGAATTTCTTCATTTCAGTGGCTACTTTTGATGACGGTGGCGCTTCAAAATGAATTTCTTCTTTCCCGAATGCGCCCGAAACCACCTGCATAGGCTGCTTGCTGCTGCGCCACATTCCTGCATTTATTGTCTTTGAGTCTTCAAACAATAGTTTGTGCCAATGCTTGATGAGCGATTCTGAAAGTTTTTTATTGTAGTTATTGCGCACATCCAACATCACTTCTGCAATGGCTTTAGCGCGTTTGTCCTTAATGCTTTTGGGCTTTTTGTGTAACCCTAAATGGTTTTCTATTGATGAGCGCACATCTTCGCGATTCAACAACTCGCCTTCAATGGCAGATGTTTTCAGCGCTTCTTCCATCATCATGCGGATGAGCGCATTGGTTTGCTCCTTTTCGCTTAAGCCTTGCGCAACACCTGTTGCTTCGCCTGCAACAAGCATAAATTGTGAAGCACAATCGCCCACAACCTCAATGTTGTAAATGAATTTAGGCCATTCTTTATGTTGCCAATTATACATTTTATTTCACTTGTGAGCCGATTGGTAAATGTAATCGGCTCAAATATAGCTTTTTTCTGAGCCGATTAGGAAATTTAATTGGCTCATGATTTTTACCTGTTGAGGCTGCAATTGTATGTGGTTGTTAAGTGTATGTTGAGATATAAATGTGTTTTACATCTTCATTTTTAATTCCTCTGAGAAAAGAGATTTAAGAAAAATGGACTTGGGAAACTCGCATGACATTTTTCATGTAGTTTGTGGGTAAAGTTTTTTCATGCAGGTTTGATGAACCAATGCAGGAAACCATCCAAATAAAATTTAGCCGTGAGGGTATGATGTTGCTGAATGCTGTTTTGGCATTCATTCTCTATGGCATTGCATTGAGTATTAAGCGTGACGACATCACTGCATTGCGAACACAATGGAAAAGTGCTATAACCGGAGTTGTGGCTCAATTTGTTTTGTTGCCGTTTGTAACATTTCTATTGATAATGCTGCTGAAACCATCAGCAGGTATTGCCTTGGGAATGGTTTTGGTAGCTGCTTGCCCGGGTGGGAATGTATCTAATCTGATTACTTTTTTGGCAAAGGGTAATGTAACTTTGAGCATAAGCCTCACTGCGCTTTCCACTATTTTGGCTGTGTTCTTCACTCCGTTCAATATCGCATTTTATGGCGCTCTTTATGCACCTTCATCAGAGATATTGCGTGAAGTTTCTCTCAGCATAATGGAAGTGTTGCAGGTTATTCTTATTCTCATGATTTTACCATTGGCACTCGGAGGTTTAACCCGTCATTTTTTTAAATCGTTTGCCGAGAGAGCCACTGTGGTGGTTCAGAAAATTTCAATGCTGTTTTTGTGGTTATTCATTGCATTTGCCTTTGCCGGGAATGCAAGCACATTTATTCAAAACATACATCTGGTTTTCGGCATTGTTTTACTGCATAATGCATTGGGATTTTTTACCGGATTCATAGCAGGAAGGTTAATGCGCCTTTCAGTGCCCGACACTAAAACTATTACCATTGAAACCGGTATTCAAAATGCAGGTTTAGGTTTGATTTTGGTTTTCAATTTTTTTGATGGCAATGGTTTAATGGCGCTGGTTGCAGCCACTTGGGGTGTTTGGCATTTAATTAGCGGTTGGCTTTTGGCATGGGCGATGAAAAAGTTTTTGCCTACATCCTGAAAACACCATAGCTATTGCTGCTGGCAATTGGCTTGTTGTTCACCACAGCAAGGCAGAAACCAAGATAATTTCGTGTTTCGCGTGGGTCAATCACGCCATCATCCCACAGTTGCGAGCTGGCATAAAATGCATTGGATTGTTTTTCTACATCGCCCATCAGGTGCGCACGAAACATTTTTGCCTGCTCTTCATCGTAAGTGCCACCCATTTTTTCCACCGCCAGCCGCTGAATCATTTCCATCACTCCGCTCAACTGTTCAGGACCCATCACTGCAATTTTTGAGTTTGGGTAACTGAATAAAAAACGTGGCTGATAGGCACGTCCGTTCATAGCATAGTTTCCTGCGCCATACGATGCGCCCATCATGATGGTGATGGACGGCACTTCGCTGTTGGAAACTGCGTTAATCATTTTAGCGCCATTTTTAATGATTGCGCCTTCTTCATATTGCCTGCCCACCATGAAGCCGGTGATATTTTGCAGAAAAATAATTGGGGTAAGGTTGCGGTTGCAGAGTTGAATAAAATGCGCGCCTTTGTTGGCGCTTTCTGAAAACAACACGCCATTGTTGGCAATAATGCCCACTTTGTATCCGTGAATTTCAGCCCATCCGGTAACCAATGTTGTTCCCCATTCAGGTTTGAATTCTGAAAAGCGCGAGCCATCCACAATGCGTGCAATTACTTCGCGCGCCTCAAATGGTTTTTTAATGTCGGCTGAAACAATACCCAACAACTCTTCGGCTTTGTAAAGTGGGTCATCGGCAATTTTTTCGGGTGTGAAGTTTGTTTGTGGCGGGCGCAAATTGGAAATGATTTCACGTGCAATTCTGATGCCATCTAATTCATCTTCTGCAAGGTAATCACTCACACCTGAAATTCGGCTGTGCATTTCAGCGCCACCCAAACTTTCATCATCCACCACTTCGTTGGTTGCCATTTTCACCAATGGCGGACCCGCTAAAAACACTTTTGCTTTTCCTTTTACAAACACAGCATAATCGCTCATGCCGGGCACATAGGCGCCACCTGCGGTGCTGTTACCAAACACTACCGAAATACTTGCTATTCCGGCTTTTGAGCGTCTTGTGATGTCGCGAAACGAAGCACCTCCATAGTTGAAAATTTTTGCTTGCTCGGGCAAATCAGCTCCTGCGCTTTCCACCAAATTCACCATCGGCAAATCGTTTTCGATAGCAATTTCACCAAGGCGCAAACTTTTGTTCAAGGTGGGTAAATTCACCGAGCCGCCTTTGTTGGTTCCCACATTGGAAACCACCATCACCAAGCGATTGTGCACCAAACCAATGCCGCCAACGGTGGTGCTTCCGCCTTCGCTGTTTTTGCCTGCAATACCTGCAAAAGGCAGCAACTCTAAAAATGGAGAGTTGTAATCCAGCAACAAATCAATTCTTTCACGAGCCGTAAATTTTCCTTCTGACTTAGCTTTTTGAAGATGTCGCTCTTTACCTTGATAAAGCGACTCAACTTTCTTTTCGTCCAATGCTTTTATAAGGTCAAGCATTGCCTGATAGTTGCTTTTATATAAGTCTGAGTTAACGTTAACCGCTGTGCTTAGTGGGCGCATAAAGTGTGTTTGTAAATTCAATTTTAAGCGAAAAACTAAAAGTTCAGCAAATAAAACTTTTACATAGAAGTAATGTTATTGTGATTTTATTTGCCCACTTAACAGATAGGAAATACGGGTTATGCAAAAATTGCGATTAGGATTGTTTGGATTTGGAGTGGTAGGACAAGGTTTATATGACGTGTTACACAAAACACAAGGCATCAATGCCGAAGTGGTAAAAATTTGTGTGAAACATCGCGATAAGCCGCGCAGCATTGATTTATCACATTTTACTTTCAATAAGGAGGAGATTTTGAATGATGAAAGTTTGGATGTGGTGGTGGAGCTGATTGACAATGCCGATGAGGCTTTTGAAATTGTTTCGGCAGCCATGCGCAGTGGCAAAGCTGTGGTGAGCGCAAACAAAAAAATGATAGCTGAACATTTTAAAGAGTTGTTTGACCTTCAGCAAGAATACAAGGTGTCATTTTTATACGAAGCAAGTGTTTGTGGCTCCATTCCCATCATTCGGAATTTGGAGGAGTATTACGACAATGATTTATTGGATGGTTTAGATGGTATTTGCAATGGCACCACCAATTTTATTCTCACCAAAACAGCAGAAGAAAACCTTACTTATGATGTTGCGCTGAAACAAGCGCAGGAAATGGGCTTTGCAGAAAGCAATCCAACCTTGGATGTGAAAGGATTTGATGCAAAATATAAACTCACCATTTTGCTGGCGCACACTTTTGGTTTGTTTGTTAAGCCTGAGAACATTTTCAATTTCGGCATTCAGAACCTATCTATTCACGACTCTACTTTTGCAAAGGAAAAAGGCTATCGCATAAAGCTAATTGCCCACACGGCTAAAATAAACGGCAACGCTGTGGCATTTGTGATGCCTAAATTTATTCATAATGATGATTGGTTTTTTAATGTGCGCAATGAATTTAATGCGGTTCAGTTAGGTGCAGCATTTTCCGAAAAGCAATTTTTGCTCGGCAAAGGTGCCGGCAGCTACCCCACAGCCAGTGCGGTGTTGAGCGATATTTCTGCACTCACTTACAACTATCATTACGAATACAAAAAAGTGTTGCAGCAAGCGAATGTTACCTTCACAAACAAAACCATAGTGGAAGTTTATTTGCGCTTTGAAAATGAATCATTGCTCAATGAACTGAGTTTTGAAAGCATCTCGCAAAGGTTTGTAGCGCAGGACTATAAGTATGTGATTGGCAAACTCAGCGTTCAGCGACTTTTAGATTTGCAGCTCAACGATAGAACAGATTGCTTTATTGCGATAGTTGGGGGTTGAGAGTTGAGAGGTTGGTGTGATAACAGCCCACCACATCCGATATCCGTCACCTGTCATCCGTCATGTATTCAGTTACACAGAGCTTCACACAGAGCCACAGAGTTACACAGAGGGAATTGGAGTCAACCTGCTTCGGACATCCGACTTCCATACTCCAAAAATTCAAAATAAATCCACCTTTGCGCCATGCGAATTGCCTTTGATGCCAAGCGTGCATTGAATAACATTTCCGGTTTGGGGAATTACAGCCGCACCTTGCTGAATGGTTTGATGCTGCATTTTCCCGAACATGAATTTTTGCTTTTCTCGCCCCGTGTGAATGACAACTTGTTGAACTTATTACAAGGAGATTTTTCATTGGTTTTGCCCGAAAAGCAAATGCACAAAACCATCCACCCGTTGTGGCGGTCGTTTGGTTTAAAGAGGCAATTGGTGAAGTCTAAGGCAGCAATTTATCACGGTTTATCGAATGAACTTCCATTTAATTCCGGCAGTTTTAATATGCCTAAAATGGTTACCATTCACGATGTTTTGTTTCTGCATCATCCTGAGGATTTTCCGCTTGCTGACAGAACAATTTATCATTTGAAAACTTCATTTGCCTGCAAACACGCAGATATAATTACGGTGAACAGCTTTCAAACCAAAAATGATTTAATAGAAAAACTTGGCGTGTCTGAAAAAAAAATTGAGGTGGTGCATCATGCAGTGGGTGGGAATTTCCTTCGGGCAATAAGTGAAGATGAAGTGTATGGCGTGAGAGAAAAATATCAGTTGCCCGAAAGATTCATTTTGCAAACAGGTTCGTTTTTGGGCAGGAAAAATCACTTGCTAACCCTTCGTGCGTTTAAAGAAATTGCCCACGAAACTGACCTGCACTTAGTGTTTGCCGGAAGTGGCGGCAATCATCACAGTGTGATTAAAAACGAAATCGCTCATCTGCAACTTCACGATAAAGTACATATCATTTCTACCATTGCAAATATAGATATGCCTGCAGTATGCAAAGCAGCAGCAATGCTGGTGTACCCTTCGCTGAATGAAGGTTTCGGGCTACCAATTTTAGAAGGTTTTGCCACCGGAACTCCGGTGATTACTACTGCCGGAAAGTGTTTTGCAGAGGTGGGTGGCGATGCCGCTTTTTATATCAGTTCAAGCAGTGCAACTGAACTTGCTGAAATGATGATGAGAGTAATGAATGACAAGGAAGTGCGGGATGAAAAAATTCTTTTAGGTAGCGAGCGGGTGAAAAATTTCACAGCCGAAAATCTTGCACGGGGAACAATGAAATTGTATGAAAGTATTGTTTGAAAATTGCAGGTTTGCTGCAACTTCTATTTTTTGCCAATGAGTTTTTTAATTGCAGGTCTGGGAAACATCGGTGATGAGTATTTATCCACTCGACACAACATCGGCTTTGATGTTGCTGATGAACTGGCAAGAAAAAATAATGCTGTTTTTAAGCTGGAACGCCTTGCCTTTTTTAGTGCTTTCAGAAGTCGCGGAAAAAATATATACCTGATTAAACCCACCACTTACATGAATTTAAGTGGCAAAGCAGTGCGATATTGGATGAATGAATTGAAGATACCACAGCAAAATATCTTAGTGATTGTGGATGATTTGGCAATACCGTTTGGAACTGTTAGGCTGCGGGGTAAAGGCAGCGATGGCGGACACAACGGGTTGAAGGACATTGATGCTACTTTGGGTAACGGCAACTATGCCAGACTGCGTTTTGGAATTGGAGGTGATTTTCCGAAAGGCGCACAAGTGAACTTTGTGCTGGGAAAATGGAATGCAGGCGAAATGAAGCAGTTGCCAGAGTTAGTTTCAAAGTCGTGTGAAGCTGTTCAATCGTTTATGTTTGAAGGATTGGAACGCGCAATGAGTAAATTCAATAAATAGTTACAAACAATAATTCAAGATTATGTTTCAGTCAGATTTATTTAAAGGAAAGAAAGTAGTGGTAACAGGTGGTGGCAGTGGAATTGGCTATGCCATTACCAAACGGTTTTTAGAGCTTGGCGCGAGTGTAATTATCACTTCCCGCAAGGAGGAAAAACTGCAGAAGGCAGTTGCTGATTTAAGTGCATATGGAAATGTACGTTATGCAGTTTGCGACATTCGCGATGCTGAACAGGTGGAAGGCTTAGCTGCTAACATTAAGGCAAATGAAGGCTCAATAGATATTCTGGTGAATAATGCAGGTGGGCAGTTTCCTTCGGCTGCCGAGAACATCTCACCTAAGGGTTTTGCCGCAGTGGTGAACAACAATTTGAACGGAACATGGAATGTTACTCATGCCATTGCCAATCATTTTTTTATTCCTCAAAAAAGTGGTTCTATAGTGAACATCATTGCCAATATGTTTCGCGGTTTTCCGGGGATGGCACACACAGGAGCTGCGCGTGCAGGTGTTGCAAATCTTACCATGACACTTGCTGTGGAGTGGAGTAAATACAATATCAATATCAATGCCATTGCTCCGGGTTTCATTCAATCAAGCGGCATGGAACAATATCCTGAGGAGTTCAAGCGCGGCATGGAGGAAACGTTACCTGCAAAGCGATTGGGCACTGTGGATGAAGTGGCAACACTCACTGTTTTCCTTACTGCCGACCAAATGAGTTACATCACAGGTGAAACCATCTACATTGACGGTGGGCAAAGGCTTTGGGGCGATTTGTATAAACTTTAGTCTATTGCATTGGCGCATGCCATGCCATCCATTGCTGCACTCACAATTCCTCCGGCATAACCAGCTCCTTCACCACAGGGGAAAAGATTTGTAATTTGCGGATGGCGCAATGTGTTTCGGTCGCGGGGAATTCTAACCGGGCTGCTGGTGCGGCTTTCAACACCAATCAACACCGCTTCATTGGTGCGGTAACCTTTCATTTTTTTTCCGAAATCAATCAACCCTTCGCGCAAAGTTTTTGTAATGAATTCAGGCAGGAATGCGCATAGTTCAACCGGAAAAATTCCGGGCGAATAGGAAGTGCGCGGTAAATTTGATGATGCACGATTTTGAATAAAATCTTCCACTCTTTGTGCGGGCGCTACTAAACTTTTAGTGAATTGAAATGCATTTTGTTCAATTTCTGCTTGTAAGAACAATGCAGCTAAAGCATTTTTTGAATTATGTTTTTTCCAGTTCTCCGGCTTCACTTCCACCACCAATCCGCTGTTTGAAAACGGACCATTTCTTGCGCTTGAACTCCAGCCATTCACAACAATTTCATCGGGGGCAGTTGCGGCAGGGGCAATGACACCCCCTGGGCACATGCAAAAAGAAAAAACACCTCTGCCATTGGCTTGTGCCACAAGGCTGTAGCTCGAAGGTGGCAGGAATTTTCCGCGCTCGCTGCATTTATATTGAATGGAGTCAATCATAGCCTGTGGGTGCTCAATGCGCACCCCAAGTGCAAATGGTTTTGTTTCAATCAGGATTTTTTTTGCATCGAGCAACTGAAAAATATCGCGCGAAGAATGACCCGTTGCCAACACAAGGTTTTGACACTTTAAGGTTGCTCCATTACTCAATTTCAGCTTAGCGATTTTTGATTCATCCATTTCAACATCAACTAATTTGGTGTTAAAATGTATTTCGCCACCATTGGCAATAATGAATTGCCGAATGGATTGAATGATACGCGGCAGCTTGTTTGTGCCAATGTGAGGATGTGCTTCGAAACCAATTTTTTCATCAGCTCCGTGTTGAATAAAAGTGTCTAACACTTTTTTAATATCGCCCCGTTTGCTGCTTCTTGTGTAAAGCTTTCCATCGCTGTAAGTTCCAGCGCCACCCTCGCCAAAACAGTAGTTGCTTTCAGGATTCAATAAACCTTTTTTGTGAATTGCCGAAATATCTTTCAGCCTTTCATCCACCGCTTTTCCTCTTTCAATCACAATGGGTTTTATACCTTTTTCCAAACACTGTAAGGCAGCAAAAATTCCTGCGGGACCAAAGCCAATGATGTGGCAGGTTTTATCATTGCTTACTTTTTGGGGTTGAAATTGTCTTCGGTCATCATCTTGTATTTCACCTTTTAAAAACACTTTCAGCCGCAGCAGAAAAAATGGCTGCTTACGTGCGTCTAAAGATTTTCTGATGATGCGGATTGCCTCAATGTCATGCTCGTCAACGCTTAACTGAATGGAAGCCGATTGTTTAATTGCAGCAGAGTCGGCTGCCTCGTGCGGATGGAGTTTGATTTCAATTTCTTCAGGCATGGTAAGTATTTAGCTTACAATGCTGCAAATGTAGGAATGGCAGGAAGAAATACGAAAGTAGAATAGGAGATAGGCGTTAGCACGATTGATGCGGAGGTGTTTACCCCTTTTGAAAACTTTTTCGATTGGATTTTTACTATCGTGATTGTCCGATGAAAAGAAAAAAAACAGGGCGTGAGGAAAAACCCTCTCTCTTAAAACCTCAGCACCCTGTCTGTATCTAAAATCTTTGTTGAGGGTTTGGTTTTTTTATTGTTGAATATCTTCTTTTGATTAAGAACAAAACGGGGTGGGAAAACCCTCTCTGAAAACCCACGCCCGTCTGTATCTTAAATCTTTATTAGTTCTTCACCACTAACTTTTTAGTGAATGTCTTGTGCGAGGTGTTGATGGATACCAGATAGTTTCCTGCCGGTAAATCATTAACATCCAAGCGATAAGTATTGCTTCCTTTTTTCAGCATCACATCCCCTTTTTTCACCACTTGCCCTGCCACATTCTGGAATTCAAAAGTTACTTTTTCATCCTGCGCAGAATAAATCTCCACGTTTGCAATGCTGCTGGTTGGGTTCGGGATGAACTCGCCAATGCGGTGTGTTTTGTCGTTGTTCAGCATTGCCGAAACCATTTTGCTGTACTCGTAGCCGCCATCAAAGTCAATTTGTTTTAGGCGGTAGTAGTAGCGTTTTTTCTGCTCAACGTTTTTATCGTTGTAAACATAGTGGTGTGTTTCGGTGCTGTTGCCAAAGCCTGCCACAAAGCCAATGGTGGTAAATTCTTCGCCATCAATGCTGCGCTCCACCATGAAACCGCTGTTGTCAATTTCGGTTTGGGTAGTCCACTTTAACTGAATGAATTTGTTGTCAACAGCAGAGGCTTTAAACTCGGTCATGGTTACGGGAAGAGAGCTTCCGCCACCTTGCCCCACACCCCATTGCGAGAAGTGTGTGATGCCGCTCACTGTGATTTTTCCATCTACAATTTGGCTTCCGTTCTGCACACCGGCTACAGTCCAGTCTGCTGCATTGGCAGAAGTGTCGTGCCTTGTTAAAATGTAGAAGTTGTAGTTTGCCAGATTCGGGAATCCGTCAAGATGGAATGTAAGTTCATAATCGCCACTCACTCCACCGCCAAACAAGGGTTGTTGGTCGGGTTCAATCAGCCAAATTCCCGCAGGGTGAACCGAGTTGATTTCAACACCATTGAATTCAAGGTTCATGCCATCATCAGTTCCCGGCTTGTGAATAAATTGCACACGCAAACTTTGCACTCCGCCTGTGCTGCCCGTTGGTCTGATTTCGCACAGCGCGTAAATCACATCATCGCCAACAGGGAACGAGTAAGTGCCTGAATCGCTGATGGCTCGTTCTAATGCACCATTGATGTAGTTATCCTCGCCAAAATTGGTGATGGCAGCCTGCGATGGATTTGTAATTTTAATGAGATTGCCATTTGTGTTCACCACACCGTTGTTGAGCGTTAATGTTCCGGTTACAACAACTGTATCTTGAAGCGCAATGCCTTGAGGAGTTGTATTGTTTACAACCAGCGTGCCGTACTCGCCACCACTGATGGCGGCAACGTTGTTTCCGATAAAAGCTACACGGGCATCGTTTGGATTAAAGGTGCCATTGTTAATGAAATCACCATGCACGTGCAACTCTGTGTTTGAACCGAAAAGCGTTAAGTCGGCATCGTAAGCAATTTCAATTTGTTGCGATGATGCAACACCTGTGGCAATAACAGGTTGTGTCATTTGTGTGTTTGGAATGATGGTTACATCAACCGTGTCTTCCGGCACAGCATTGTTACTCCAGTTGTTGCAATCGTACCAGTCTGAACTTCTTAAGCCTAACCAAGTAGCAAGTTTTCCATAAAGTGGAACTGATACAAGGTCTTGAACATTCAATGCACTAACAACCGAGTTGTAGCATCCGCTGCTGGAAACTTCTCTGATTCTGTAATAGGTAGAAATCAAAGGATTAACAGGATGGTAATAAACCGCGTTGGTAATGTCTTCAATTGTATCTCGTTTACCTGACCACATGTTTTCAATCACACAATTCACCGGAAAGGTTGTTCCGCTGAAGGTTAGTTTAAGATTGAATGGTTCGCCTTTGCACTTCACCCCACCTTGAATAGTGGCATTGATTTGTGCATTTGAGGAACCAAAATTCCAACCCGAAGTGAATGATGGTGTTTGGTTAAAATTAGTGCTTGGCGAATTCCATGATGCACCACCAATAGCCATAACATTACTGATGAAAGTATGGTCAGTACAAACAATTCCAACCGGCTTTGTGAAAGTTGCATAATTGCTGTTTGACGTGCTTTGAATATAAATAGGACTTGCTTGAGTGCCTTGGGATAAAAACGAGGCAGTGTCAGCAAAAGATTGTATTTGCCCAATGGCGAATCTGTAGCGGTGTCCCAATCGCAGTTGAAGGCAACTTTGAAAGGTGTTACTGCCGCTAAACAATGCTGTACCCTTCGTAAAAACTACTTTATTAAAAGTGTTGTTGCCATTTATGGTAACACTATTTGCAGTTGACGTTGAAGTAGGGCTTCCATTTCTCAAATCAAACTTTACATTGTTGTAACTCAACCCCTGCCCATTGAACACGGTTTGGATATTATTAACTGTTGAGTAAAATTCAATTTCGCTGCTGCCCGGATTTATGGTTATACCTTGAGCATTAGTGATGTTCCAGAAAGCCATGTTATTTGCTGAAACCGGACGAATCTGAATTTTTGAACTGCCTAAATTTAAAACTCTTGGGTCGGTGCCAGGAGAGTTGAAATATCTAAGCGTTACAGTTTTGTTGTTAGTGTTTAATGTGCCCTTGTTCAAAGCTAAAATTCCATTTGCAAAACTCAGGTTCGATTGCAAAGTCCATGTTCCATTTTGATGATGCACTTGAAATGAACCTGTGCCGGAAACAGTACATGCGATGTTTAAATTTTTACTGCCACCTCCTTCTAAAATCACACTCCCATTGTTGGTGAATTTCAAGTTTGAAGGCATGATAATGTTGCCTGATACAGATATGTTGGTTGATAGCGAAAAGGTAGGAGCACTTGTTCCTTTATACACAAATGTTGCATCACTCCAATCCATGTTTGCGCACGCTGCATTGGGTGATGGTGTTGAGCAACTTACAGTTTGCCCAGAAGCAGTGAAAGAATTTCTGTCAAAAATTACATGGTCGCCTATGCTTGGAATTTGTGCGAAAGCATTTCCCGGTCCGCCCGAGGTGGCTGCCCATTTTCCAAGGTCGTGCCAGTTGCCTGTGCCGCCAACCCAATAATATGTAGCTGCATTAGCGCTGATGAAAAGCATCATCAGCATAGCCGGTAACACATACTTCACCCACCGGATGTTTCGTGTTTTCGTTTGGTTCAAGAGTATAGGAGTGCGCATATACCCCATTTATTCGCATTTGGTTCAGTTTTGTTACATCTATTCTGAAAAAAAAATGCAGCAATTCAATTCTTGTTTTAAAATGCTGATAGCCATAGGATTGTTTTTAGAAATTTTCATGTAGTAATATACCGGAGGAATTACTTACAGAGTCTAAATGACAGGATGTATTGAAAATGAGCAACTGTGCAAAACGGTTAAATCGGCTACTTTCACAACCCTTTTTCATTAAAAAGCAATTAGCCCATTCAGTATATGCGTGTTTTTAAAGACCTGTCTCAATTACCCGCTTTTCGTAATGCCGTGATAACTATTGGCACATTTGATGGTGTTCACAAAGGTCATCAGCAGTTAATTAGGCGTATAAAGGAACTTTCCATGCAGTCGGATGGCGAAAGCATCATTATTACTTTTCATCCTCATCCGCGCTTAGTCATTAACCCGCAAGATAATTCCCTGCAACTGCTAAACACAGTTGAGGAAAAAATTGCTTTGCTTGAAAAATATGGAATTGACAATGTGGTTATTGTTCCGTTTTCAAGAAGTTTTTCTGAGCAAAGCGCTGACGATTACATTGAGTTTTTTCTGGTGCGCAACTTTCAACCTAAACACATTGTAATTGGTTACGACCATAAGTTTGGCAGAAACCGCAGTGGCGACATCAATCTGCTGCGCCAAATGCGCCACAGGTTTGGGTATGAAGTGGATGAAATTCAGAAAGAAACCTTGGAGCAAATCACCATCAGTTCAACCAAAATTCGCCATGCGCTGAATGAAGGAAAAGTGGAAACGGCAAACGAATTGCTTGGGCACAGATACATGCTGGAAGGCATAGTGGTGAAAGGTTTGCAAAACGGAAGAAAACTCGGCTATCCAACAGCAAATATCGCCATTGCCGACACCAATAAACTAATTCCGCGAAAAGGAATCTATGCCGCCTTGGTGCATCACAGCGGTGAAGTTTTTGGAGGAATGCTTAGCATAGGTTTTAATCCCACCTTCAACGGTAAATCATTATCGGTTGAGGTGAATTTATTGTACTTCAACAAAGAAATTTATGGGGAAAAAATAAGCATTGAATTGGTGCAATATGTGCGCGATGAATTGAAGTTTGAAAGTACGGAAGCGCTGACAAAAGCAATAGACTACGATAAAATTGTAATTCAAGACATACTGAAATCGGTTGCGCATGAAGCGTAAGTGCAAAACAAAATTTGTGATTGTCTTAATGCTGTTGCTTACAGTTTATAGCTTGAGTAGCGCAGTAGCACAGAATTTTTTATTCAAATCAGAGGTTTCCACCGATGCCACCATTGCCACTATTGACAAATTCGGTAACTGCTATCTCGCATCGCGCAATAAACTTTTGAAATACTCCCCTTCCGGAGAATTCCTTTATCCTTACGAAGAGTTTCGATATGGCGCCATTGGTAGTGTTGATGTAACCAACCCTCTGAAAATTGTTGTGTTCTTCCCCGATGTGATGAAGGCGGTTACCTTAGATAAGTTTCTTTCGCCACTTACTGTTTACGACTTTTTGCAATTGGGCTATCCCACTGTTAGCGCAGTGTGTGGCTCCACCGATGGCAGAATTTGGTATTTCGACAACATCAGAATGCAGTTGAAAAAAATTGATGAAACAGGCAGAGTGCTTCGCGAGGGGCAACCGCTAAATGCAATTTTGGCTAAAACTCCCGTGCCCAATTTTTTGCTGGAATATGATAACATGGTTTACATGAACGATAGCTCACAAGGGATTTTTGTTTTTGATGTTTTTGGCAGCTACAAGAAAACAATTCCGGTGAAGGGCTTAACCAAGTTTCAGGCATTGGCACAAACCATTATTTACAGCGATAAGCAAAATTTGAATGCCTACGACATGCTCAGTTTTGGCACACGCACACTTGAACTGCCGGCACACGAAACTGATTTGCTGCAAGCCGTTATCGGAAAAGAAGTGATGCTGATGTTGGAACCGGGCACAGCAAAGTTTTATTCGGTGAAGCAATGATTAAGGCATTGCAATCCACGCACAATTTTTTTCTTTACCCCGCAAAGCAACACACTTGAACAAGCGCAAAATTTTCAACGACCCGGTTTATGGTTTCATCACCATTCCGCACGAGTTGATTTTCGACATCATAGAACACAGTTACTTTCAACGGCTGCGCAGAATTAAGCAGCTTGGCTTGAGCGACTACATTTATCCCGGTGCACTGCACACGCGTTTTCATCATGCACTTGGCGCTTTTCATCTTATGCGCAAAGCGCTTTCAGTGCTCAAAATTAAGGGAGTAACCATAAGCGATGAAGAGGAACTTGGCGCTTCCATTGCCATTTTGTTGCACGATGTGGGGCATGGTCCGTTTTCACACACACTGGAAAAATGTTTGATGCCCGGGGTTCACCACGAAACCATTTCAAAGGTTTATTTCAGAAAATTGAATGAGTTCTTTGAAGGCAAACTTGCTACTGCCATTCAGATTTTTGAAGGCACTTATCCTAAAAAATTTCTTCATCAATTGGTATCGTCTCAGTTGGATGTGGATAGGTTAGATTACCTGACGCGCGACAGCTTTTTTACCGGTGTGAACGAGGGCATCATCAGCTACGACCGCATTATTGAAATGATGAATGTGGTGAATGACGAGTTGGTGATTGAGCAAAAGGGAATTTACTCTATCGAAAAGTTTATCATTTCCCGAAGGTTGATGTATTGGCAGGTTTACCTGCACAAAACTGTTTTGTGTGTGGAACAGATGCTGATAAGAACCATTGAGCGCGCAAAACAATTGGTGATGCAAGGCGAGGAACTGCCTTGTTCAAAGCCACTTGCCTATTTTTTGAACCGCAACATTCCTGCCGAGGCTTTTGCACAATCAGCTGAAGCCATTGAGTTTTTTTCATTGTTAGATGACACCGATGTTTTTGCAGCTTTGAAAGCATGGCAGTTTCACGAGGATGTTCCATTGAGCAAATTGTGCAGCGCCATCTTAAACAGGCAGTTGTTTAAAATTGAAATGCACAATGAGCCTGTTTCGCAGCAGCGTGTGAATCAGCTGAAATCAAATGTTGCCGCGCAGTTGAACATAAGTGAAGCAGATGCGCAATGGTTTGTGATTACTGATTCAACATCCAATCATGCCTATGATGCCCGCGAGGATGTGATTAAAGTGCTTTGCAGCGATGGCAAAGTGCGCAATGCCGAAAATGTTTCAGAGCATTTAGAAACGAATGTGGTGAGCAATAGGGTGGTGAAATACTATGTGTGTTATCCTAAGTTTTTATCCTGAGTTTTACCTACCAGTTAATGGTAACACACACCGGGTAGTGGTCGCTCAATACTTTTGTGTTTGTTCGGTAGCTGTTCACTTTAATGTTAGCTGATGCGAGCATGTAGTCAATGCGCAAATACAGATATGGATTGATGTAAGTTTTCCCAAACCCCCAACCCTTTTCAACAAATGAGTCCTTCAGTTTTGCTGCTTTGAAGAGTTTGTAGTAAGTGTAGCTCACGGGCACATCATTGAAATCGCCACAAACAATTTGTTTGCCCGAAAATCGCCTGATGTTTTTTGCCACTTGCTCAGCTTGTGCAGCCCGCCAGCGTGAACCCTTTTTGATTTTACTGCCCACTTTTCGCAGCGTTTTTTCATCAAGTTTTTGCTGTTGCTCCATCTCTTGAATCAAAAAATAATCTTCATCATTCAGATGGATAGACTGCAGGTGCATGTTGTAAACACGAAGCGTGTCGGCATGTACTAAAATGTCGGTGTAAATGCAATCGTTGTTTCTTGAGTTCAGGAAATCAACTCTGCTTCGGTTAACTATTGGATGTTTTGAAAAAGTGGCTTCGCCCCACTGGTGGTTCACTTTTTTTCGTTTGTGCCACCGGTTTATTTCCACTGTGGGTTCAAAATGCCAATGGCGAAAACCGAGCGAGTCGGCAAGAAATTCAATGTTGTTCATGATTTCGCCTTGGTCGGTATAAAACTCTTGAAAGCAAATTACATCAGGGTTTTCTTCGCGAATTAACTCCATCATTTCAGCGCGGGTTTGCATGTTTTTCGACCAGTTGTATAAATCAAAGTTTCTAACATTCCAAACCATCACTTTTAATCCGCTTTCGTTTTGTGCTTTAAAGTTGAATCCAAACGAAAGCCTAACTTGCTGATAGCAAATCAGCAGTGCGCCAACAGGTAAAAGCACAGTCCATTTTCTTGTCAAAAGCCAAAGCGATGCAAACAAAAAATTGACTATTGCAAGTGGCATGAAAAACATTCCGGCAAACGAAAATTGCCAGATGCTGTTTGGGTTGATGTATGCCGAAGCAGCTGAAAACAACATCAGCGCAACAGTTAGGATATTTATGAAAACCAACAGCCCTTTCAACATTTTTCAAAACACATTTTTGGGTAAATCTTTTACAACATACATTCGCGCCTCAATTTTCAAAACAAAACAATAAAATGAAATGCCCTCTGAGCACATGTTTAAATAGCGCAGAACTCAGGCGGCATGGATGAACTTTACAAAAGCAAAACATAAACAGATGAAAGTAGCAGTGGTTGGCGCAACAGGCTTAGTGGGAACTAAAATGTTGCAGGTGCTTGCAGAGCGCAATTTCCCGGTTTCTGAAATTATTCCTGTGGCTTCAGAAAAATCGGTGGGCAAAAAGGTTGCTTTTAAGGGTAAGGAATACAGCGTTGTTAGCTGGCAAACTGCTATTGAGCAGCAGCCTGCTGTTGCTATTTTTTCGGCAGGCGGCAGCACGTCAAAGGAGCTTGCACCCAAATTTGCCGAAGCGGGAATTTTTGTAATTGACAATTCATCGGCATGGCGGATGGAGTCTAACATTCCGTTGGTGGTGCCTGAGGTAAATGCACAGGTGTTGAGCCATAACAGCAAAATCATTGCCAATCCCAATTGTTCAACCATTCAAATGGTGGTGGCGCTGAAACCGCTGCACGATAAGTATCGCATTAAAAGAGTGGTGGTTTCTACCTACCAAAGCGTTACTGGCACCGGAAAAAAGGCGGTTGACCAAATGATGAATGAAAGAGCGGGTGTGAAGGGCGAAATGGCATATCCTTACCAAATTGATATGAATGCATTGCCGCACATAGATGTGTTTTTGGAAAACGGCTACACCAAAGAAGAAATGAAAATGGTGAACGAAACCAAGAAAATTATGGGTGATGATTCCATTCGGGTAACGGCAACCACAGTGCGAATCCCCACCATTGGCGGGCACAGCGAAAGTGTAAACATTGAGTTTGAAAATGATTTCGATTTGAACGAAGTGCGCGCACTGCTGGATGCTGCACCCGGGGTTGTGGTGTATGATGATGTGAAGAACCTGAAATACCCGATGCCCATTTTGGCGCACGATAAAGACGAAACATTTGTTGGCAGGTTGCGCAGAGACGAATCGCAGCCCAACACACTAAATTGCTGGATTGTTTCAGATAATCTGCGCAAAGGCGCGGCAACCAACGCTGTGCAAATTGCAGAATACCTATTGGAAAAAGGTTGGCTTAAAGCCTGATTTTCTTTTTGTTTCATACAGCCATTTGCAGGATTTTCACATCTTTAAAACCTGTATGAAGCATCGCTACTTCATTCTTGTTTTTTTGTTGTTGTGCGTGGCTCAGCAATTTCTTTATGCTCATGCCTGCGGCAGTTGCAGCAAAGTAGTTTTTGCGCAGAATAAAAACCAGTGGCATGGCAATGTGCTGTTCAAAGCCGATTTGCCCTTTGCAGCCATGTTTTTGGAAAAGAACGGTTTCACCATTGCCAAAGGAAACGAGAAGGAATTGATGCTGCTGCGGCACGACAATCATCGCCAGCATGAGTTTGCGCCTGAATTTCCCGATGTGCTGCATTTTCATGCCGTTAAAGCAACTTTCGTAGGCAGCAACCCAAATTCACGGCTTGAGGGTGATGATAAGCTGAACGAATACTTCAATTATTTTATTGGCAAAGACAAAAGTAAATGGGCGAGCCGTGTTCCGGCATTTCATGAAGTTGTTTACAGAAACATTTACCCCGAAACTGATTTGCGGGTGTATTCATCGAGCGGTAAGCCCAAAATGGATTGGATAGTGAAAGCCGGTTCAACGCAGGCGAAGGCTGTGCAAGCAATAAAGGTGAAGTTTGAAGGAGCAGAAAAGATTTTTTTACGCGAGGGCGCTTTGGTCATTCAAACATCGGTGGGCGAAGTGGTAGAGGAAAAACCTTTTGCTTATCAAATCATCAATGGAAGAAAGATTCAAATTCCGTGTTTGTTTTCACTCAAAGGAAGTGAAGTGAGTTTTGATTTCCCTGAAGGTTTCAACAAGGATTTTGATTTGGTGATTGACCCTGTGTTATTGTTCTCAACTTTTAGTGGTTCCACTGCCGATAATTTCGGCTACACCGCAACATACGATAGCAAGGAAAATGCTTACACTGCCGGAAGCGTTTTTGGAATTGGTTACCCTGTTACACCGGGTGCTTACCAAACCACTTGGGGTGGCGGCAGCGGAGCTGGTTTGCCCGGAACCGACATTGCCATTACGAAGTACAATGCCGCAGGAACGCAAAGAATTTATTCAACTTACTTAGGTGGCAGAAGTGATGAGTTGCCACACAGTTTAATTGTGAACACCAACGATGAACTTTTTGTGTTTGGTACTTCAAGTTCAAACGATTTTCCAACCACTGCCGGATGCTATCAAGACACCTTCCTTGGCGGACCAGACCCCGGACCTTTCACCGGGCTTGGCGTGCACTATGTGTTTGGTTCTGACATTGTGATTTCGCGCTTCAGTGCCGATGGTACGCAATTGCTTGCCTCCACTTATGTGGGTGGAACTGATAATGATGGATTGAATGCTTCAGTCGGAAATTTTTTGCGTTTTAACTATGCCGATGAAGTGCGTGGGGAAATTGACATTGATAAGCAAGACAACATTTACCTTGCCACTTGCACCCGCTCTGCCGATTTTCCGGCAACGCAAGGCGTGTTTCAAACTGTTCATGGTGGCGGCTTGGATGGCATTATTATTAAAATGAACAACAACCTTACCACCATGGTGTGGTGTTCGTATTTGGGAGGTGAAGATGATGATGCCATTTATTCGCTTTCGTTGGATAAGAATGACGATTTATTTGTGTGTGGCGGAACGCGCTCGGAACAGACATTTCCGGTGAGCCAGCAGGGTGTGTTGCAGCCGCAATACAATGGTGGCAGATGCGATGGCTTTGTGGCGTTGGTTGAAAAAACAGGTTTTTTCATCAAGAAGAATACTTATTGGGGAACCACAGGTTACGACCAGATTTATTTTGTGGAAAATGATAAACAAGACAATGTTTATGTGGTAGGGCAAGCACAAGGGAACCCCAATTTTTACATACAAAATGCAGCTTACAGCAACCCTAACAGTGGTTTGTTCATCACCAAAATGACACACGATTTGGATTCGGTGATTTGGAGCACCACCATAGGCAATGGTAATGGCAGACCGAATATCTCACCCACTGCTTTTTTGGTGGATTTGTGTGCAAAGGTTTACCTTACAGGTTGGGGGGCAAATGTGGGTGGTGGCGCACCACTCACCACTGCAAATTTGCCGGTTACAGCCGATGCTTACAGCGCCACCACAGACAATAATGATGTGTATATGATGGTGCTGAATGACGATGCTTCGGCACTTTTTTATGCCACTTATTTCGGCAGCCCTTCGGCTGCCGACCATGTGGATGGCGGAACCTCGCGCTACAGCAAAAAGGGAATTTTGTACCAAAGTATTTGTGCGGGTTGCGGTGGAGTGAGTGATTTTCCAACCACTGCGGGTGCGGCTTCCCAAACCAACAACAGCCCGAACTGCAACAATGCAGTTTACAAGTTTGATTTCAACATTCCTTTAGTTATTTCCGATTTTGAAATCCCTGAAATTCCATGCCAACTTCCATTCACGGGCACATTCACCAACACAAGTGTTGTGGCGGGCGATGCCGATTACATCTGGACTTTCAGCGATGGCTTCACTTCCACAGACAGTAACGTGACGCGCACTTTTTCACAAGCAGGAATTTACACCGTTCGGCTTGTTGCCATTGACACTGCAAGCTGTAATGGAATTGACACAACAGTGAAGCAATTTCTCATTCTTGGCAGCATAGATGCGCAGTTACCCACGGTTACGGTTTGCAAAAGCGAGTTCATTCAAATTGGTGTGCAGCCAGGGCAGTTTGGTAATGTAACTTATCGTTGGGAGGCACACCCTTCGCTCAATGAGTTAACTGTTCCCAACCCTTTTGTTTCGCCTGATTCCACCACCACTTACACGCTGTACATTTCTAACGCTAACTGCACCGACACTTTGAAGCAAACTGTTGTGGTTTTCAGTGATGCTGTGGAAGTGGAAGCCACTGTAGCCACATGTGCAGGCGATAGTGTTCAACTCAGTGCTACCACATCGCAACCAGGGCAAACACTTGTTTTCAACTGGCAGCCCGCAGCATTGATTTTGCAAGGGCAGGGCACGGCAAACCCAACTGTAAGCCCACCACGCGACACTACTTTCACCGTAACGGTTACCAATCAACTTGGTTGCAGTTTTACTGGCTCGGTGTTTGTGGATGTGATTTCAGAATTGCCAAACCTCAACGCCACTGCCAACCCTTACACCATTCGCTGGGGCGACACTTCGCAGCTTTCAGCCTTTTCGCCCGGCATTGCTTCGGTGGTGTGGACTTATGATGAAACATTAAGCGACACATCGGTTTTCGACCCGCTTGCCTACCCGCTGGAAACCACTGTTTATTTTGTTGCAGCGCGCGATAGCAACGGCTGCCGAGCCAACGACACGGTTATTGTGCGCGTGTTTAAAACACCCTGCACCACCGGGGGAGTGTTTCTGCCTAATGCCTTCACACCAAATGGCGATGGAAAAAACGATGTGCTGTATGTGCGCGGCATTCGCATCACCGAAGTGTATCTAGCTATTTACGACCGTTGGGGACAACTGATGTTTGAAACCAACGATAAGGAGAAAGGCTGGGATGGAACTTATGGCGGCAAATTGCTGGATGCGGGCGTGTTTGGCTATTACCTGCGCGCTAAATGCGAGGATGGCGAAACTGTGAGCAAGGAAGGAAACATAACTTTGTTGAGATGAAAGATATCAAGAGTTACGAGTTGCGAGTTGCGAGTTGCGAGTTTGGTTTTACCAGACATCGGACATCCGACACCCATCATCGGACATCGGACACCCGACTTCCTTCATTCCTAACTTGCATTTTCATTCTTCTCATATCTCACATCTCACATCTCACATCTCATTCCCAAACCATCCACTTTTCGCAGTTCGGTTTTAATCCCATTTATGCTTCGGCTGCTTACACCAATTTGATGGATGGCGATTACCGTTTTAATGTGGTGTATCGCAATCAATGGGCGAATGTGCCGGTGAATTACAACAGCGTAAGCGCATCAGCCGAAATGAATTTCTTTCAGTTTGATAAAGGAACGCGCTTGGGTGGTGGCATTCAGTTTCAGTATGATAGGGCGGGCGATTCGCGTTTCACCTACATGAAGGCATCGGTGCCGCTAAGTGCTGCAATTCAGTTGGGCAAAAGACATTTTCTTTCGTTGGGTGTGCAGCCGGGTTTTCTGCACCGCAATTTCGACACACGCGCCTTGCAATTCGATAATCAATATTCGGGCGATGCTTTCGATTCCACCATTGCGCCAAACGAAAGTTTCAATCGCATCAGCGCTTTTGCTTTCGACATAGGCATGGGCGTGGCTTATCAATACGCAAAAAATGCGCGCAACGGTTTTCAGTTTGGTTTCAACTACGGACACATCAATCAGCCCTCCATGTCATTCTTCAACGACCGCGAAGCGCGAATGGGTTCTGTGGTTTCGTTTCATCTGAAAGGCATTGCCAAACTAAGCGAGCGGTTGGATATTGTTCCTGAATACTTTTATCGCTTTCAGGGTGCATCAGCTTTTTTGGGCGATGTGAATTTGCAGGAACACATGATTGGAACTTACCTCCGCACTTATCTTGAATACACTCCCAAAAAGCGCGTTGCCATCAATGCCGGAATTTATTGCCGTGTTAATCCACGCAGGGCAAATGTTTCGGTGAACAATGTGCGCGTGGATGCCCTCTGGCCCCTCATTGGAGTGGAATACAACACGCTTAAAGTGAATGTTACTTACGATGTGAATCTTTCAAGTTTCACACCTGCCACGCGCAACAATGGTGGAGTGGAAGTGAGTTTGATTTATGAACTATCGCGGGTGAAAAAGTTCAATAAGAACAATGTGTTCTGTCCGGTTTTTTTGTAAACAGAAATGAGAAGAAGGAAAGCGATTGTGGCAGAAAGCAGTAAGGAGATGGCAGAAATCAGAAATCAGAAATCAGAGGTATCTCTGAAACCTGACACCTTTCATCCGTCCTCGGTCCTCGGTTCTCGGTCATCTCTTATCCGTCCTCGGTCATCCGTCATCGCACATCCTAATCCGCTTATCCAACTCTTTCTCATCATTCTTTTATCTCACATCTCACATCTCACATCTTTCTCCCAAACTCCTGCCCAACTCTACAAAGCAGGAACCGAAAGCTTAGATAAGGGCGAGTATTATGCCGCAGCCCGATACTTTAAAACAGCATTGGATAAAGATGATGACCAGGCAGCGGTTTGGTTCAGTTATGCTGAAGCAAGCCGTCAGTTCAATGATTATGTGAACGCAGCGAAAGGCTACAGAGGCTGCATTGAGCGCGACAAGCAAAAGGAATTTCCGATGGCAAAATTTTGGTTGGGTGTGATGCTGCAAAACGATGGAAACTACGCTGATGCAAAAGAGATGCTGAATGATTTTAAAACTGTTTACCGCAAGAAAGATTTTTACGCGCAGAAAGTTCAGCAATTGATAGAAAGTTGCGCATGGGCAATGGCAAACAGCACCGTGAATGATAGCATTGAAATCGTTCACGAACCTGACAACATCAACACCACTTTTTCTGAAATCAATCCGATAGTTTTTGGCGATTCGTTGAAGCACTTTGCGTCCACAAAGCCTGCGCAGGGAAAAACTTTTAAAACGCGATTGTATCATGCTGCAACAGGCGAAGTTTTTTTGCCGGGGGTGGATGAATCGGGTTCAAAACACATAGCCAACGGCTGCTATGCCGAAAGTAAAACGTTCGGCAGGGAATTTTTCTTCACCCAATGTGGAATAGAGGATGGTAAAACGCGATGCGAAATTTTTGTGTCGAAGTTTGAAAACAATTTGTGGCAAAAAGCCAAACCGCTTCCGCAAAACATCAACCTTGCAGGACACACCGCAACACACCCGAATGTGGCTGCCGATGCAAGCGGAAATCAGTGGTTAATTTTTTCGGCTAACCGCCCGGGTGGAAAAGGAAAAATGGATATTTGGTTGAGCAAACGACTTTCGGTAACCGAGTGGGACTATCCGCAAAATGCAGGCACAGTCATCAACACAGCCGATGATGAGGTTACGCCTTTTTATGATGCTACAACCGACATGCTTTTCTTTTCATCCCATTGGCATTATGGTTTTGGTGGATTTGATGTGTTTAAGTCGAAGGTAAATTCCTTTGCAAGCGCATCATTTGAAAAGCCCAAGAATTTGGGCTTGCCGATGAACTCATCTGCCAATGATTTGTATTATGTAAACACAGGCAGCACTGCATACTTTTCCAGCAACAGAAAAGGCTCAAAGTTTGTGGAGGCTGAAACTTGTTGTAATGATGTTTACAGAGCTGAAGCAAGACATGAGATGTTAGATGTGAGACAAGAGACAATAGGAACAAGACAAAAGGAAAACCTACTGAACGCAGAAATAAGAGAAGATAAAACTGACTCATTACATCAAACACCAGACACCCGACATCAGACATCGGACACCGGACATCCGACCTCGAACCTCGGACACCGGACATCCGACATCCGACATCTAACTTCCGTCAACTTTCCCATTCGCCTCTATTTCCACAACGATGAACCGAACCCAAAAACTATGAACGACACCACTGCGCTGAGTTATGTTGATGCTTATCAATCGTATATCAATTTGCAGAGCGAGTATGAACGTGAGTTTGCGCAGGGTTTAAAGCCAAGTGAACAAGCTGCTGCCCGAAAGCAAATTCAAGAATGGTTTGCCGATTCTGTAGAAATGAATTTCCGCAAGTTGATTGCGTTTTCGGCTTACATGCTTAATGAGTTAGAGCAAGGAAAACAGTTGCGTGTAACCGTTTCGGGCTATTGCTCACCGCTCAATTTCAATGAATACAATTTGAGGTTGGGCAACAGGCGCATAAACAGTGTGCTGAATTTTTTCAGCGTCTGGCGCGATGGGGTTTTGCAATCATTTATCAACTCCGGCAAGCTGAGTTTTAACCTGATTTCTGAAGGCGAGGAAAAAGCCCCGCAGGGCATCAGCGATAGCCGAGAAGATTTGCGCAACAGTGTTTACCACCCTCTTGCAGCGCGCGAGCGTAGGGTAGAAATTTTGAAAGTGGCTGTGGATTGAAAAAACTTGCAATCTTCTTACAAGCCCATAACTTGCAACCGCTAAACATCAATTCATGCAATACGATTTAATAGTTATAGGCAGCGGACCGGGCGGTTATGTTGCTGCCATTCGCGCTTCGCAGTTGGGTTTGAAAACTGCTGTGGTGGAAAAAGAAAGCCTTGGCGGTGTGTGCTTAAATTGGGGGTGCATACCCACCAAAGCATTACTCAAAAGTGCGCAGGTGTTTGAGTATCTGAACCATGCTGCCGACTATGGCATCACGGTGAGCAACGCCAAAGCCGATTTTTCAGCTATTGTGAAACGCAGCAGGGGAGTGGCTGACGGCATGAGCAAAGGCATTCAATTTCTTTTCAAGAAAAATAAAATTGACGCCATCATGGGCACCGGAAAACTTTTGCCCGGTAAAAAGGTGGAGGTAACAGATGCATCAGGCAAGCAAACAACCTACAGCGCAAAGCACATCATCCTTGCCACAGGCGGGCGCAGCCGCGAACTGCCAAACTTAAAGCAAGACGGCAAGAAAATTATCTGCTACCGCGAAGCCATGACGCTTGAAAAGCAACCTTCAAGCATGGTGGTGGTAGGCAGTGGCGCTATCGGCATGGAGTTTGCTTACTTCTATAACTCGCTTGGCACAAAGGTTACGGTGGTGGAATTTCTTGACCGTGTGCTGCCGCGCGAAGATGCCGATGTGAGCAGGGAGGTGGAGCGCATCATGAAAAAGAAAGGCATTGTCATTAAAACAGGAACTTCAGTGGAAAGTGTGGACACCAAAGGCAAAAGTTGCGTGGTTGCCATGAAATCAAAAGATGGCGCCACTGAAAAAATGGAATGCGATGTGGTGCTTTCGGCAGTGGGTGTGGCAACAAACATAGAAGGATTGGGCTTGGAAGCCTGCGGTGTGAAAACTGAAAAAGGTGTTGTGCTCACCGATGAATTTTACCGCACCAATGTGGAAGGCGTTTATGCCATTGGAGACATTGTGAAAGGACCGGCACTTGCACACGTGGCAAGCGCAGAGGGTATTGTTTGTGTTGAAAAAATAGCAGGACATCACCCTGAGCCAATCAATTATGATAACATCCCAAGTTGCACTTATTGCATTCCTGAAGTGGCAAGTGTGGGTTTAACCGAAGAAGAAGCTAAACAGAAAGGCTTCACTTTAAAGGTGGGAAAGTTTCCCTTCACGGCATCGGGCAAGGCAAGTGCAGCAGGCGCAAAAGAAGGTTTTGTGAAAGTAATTTACGATGCCAAATATGGCGAGTGGCTTGGCACGCACATGGTGGGCAGCAACGTAACCGAAATGATTGCCGAAGTGGTGGTGGCACGCAAGCTGGAAACCACAGGGCATGAAATCATTAAAAGCATACATCCGCACCCCACCATGAGCGAAGCAATAATGGAAGCCACAGCGGCAGCATTCGGTGAGGTGATTCATTTATGATGAGTTTGTGTTGCTATTGTGTTGTTATATTGCATCTCATCTTAAAGTTTATTTTAGAGTAAACTTATAGCATGCGTTTCTCATTAATTATTGCATTGTTTTTACTTGCATCTGTGGATGTTTTGCTGGCGCAAAACAATGTGGGCATTGGAACTGCCACCCCGCACCCATCAGCAATTTTAGATGTTGAAACCAATAACAAAGGTGTTTTAGTGCCTCGGTTGAATGCTGTTCAGCGTCAGACAATCCCTAATCCTGCAAATGGATTATTAGTATTCGATACAGACTCTGCGTGTTTCTTCTATTACGTTGCTGCTCAGTTTTCATGGCAATCGCTTTGCAAGCCTGCATCCCCTCCGTTGGTTGGTGTAACCGGTGCCACAGGCGCACAAGGAATTCAGGGTATAACTGGCGCAACGGGTGATGCCGGAGCCACAGGCGCACAGGGCATTCAGGGTATAACTGGCGCAACGGGTGATACCGGAGCAACCGGTGCACAGGGTATTCAGGGTATAACTGGCACAACGGGTGAAACCGGAGCAACCGGTACACAGGGTATTCAGGGCATAACTGGCACAACGGGTGAAACCGGAGCTGCTGGTGCACAGGGCATTCAGGGTGTAACAGGCGCAACAGGTGAAACCGGAGTTACTGGCGCACAAGGCATCACAGGCATCACAGGTCCATTAGGTGCTGCCGGTGGAGATTTAGCCGGGAGTTATCCTAATCCAACAGTGGTTGCACTCCAAAGCCGTCCGGTATCGGCAAATGCACCTGCAGCAAATGATTTATTGCTTTGGAACGGCACCTCATGGGCACCCTCCGATGCTGGAAATTTGTTTTGGAAAACTACAGGCAACAATGGCACCAACGTTACCAACAATTTTGTTGGCACAACCGATGCCAATGGTTTGGTGTTCCGCACCAACAACACTGAGCGGGCGCGCCTTACCGCCAACACAGGATTTATGGGCATTGGAACAGCAACTCCTGCAACTCGACTTCACGTTTTTGGTGCTGGTGGAAGCACGGTGGATTTAACGGTGAATGGGAGAGTGCAAACCGGTGATGCGGCTGGAACAGGCGGTGTTTGGCTGAATGGCCCAACATACGATGCTTTTGTGGGCAACTTCGCAAATTCATTTGGTTTTTGGACTCCAAATGCCATCGGTTCGGGCGCGCTGCAAGTCAATAAAACAAATGGCTTTGTGGGTTTAGGCACTTACACGCCTGCTACTCCGCTTCAGGTTGTAACTGTTGGTGGTGGTATAGCTGCGGTTCAGGATTACGGAACAAATTACTCGGGTGTAACTTTCAATGGTGTGAACACCATTGGCGCTTACAATGTGATGAGCAGCACCGCAGACCAAAGTCTTTACTTGAATCGACCGACAGGCAACAGTATTTTTTTTAGAATGAATAATGCCGACCAAATGCGATTGACACCACAGGCAAACCTGCGCATTGGCGGAATGAATTTTCCAACCATAGCGCCTGCTGCTGCGGATGCGTTGAATGTGAAATTGAGTGCCACCGGTGGATTTGTGGCTTTTGGAGGTTTCAATAACGACCCATTGGTAAATGCCAATCCGCCCGCCAGCACTTGGATAAATGGTGTGGGAACGTTGGTTGTTGGGATAAACAGAACAGCGGGAACAAGCGGAGTGGATTTTTGGAATACCACTTCACACAACCAAACCGCAGCAACTCAAAACACCGACCGTGGATTTTATTTCAGGCGCTACAGCAATGCCGGAGCTGAGCAACTGCTTGGTAGAATTGAGGGCGATGGACGTTTCTATGGCACAAGCTTTACGAATGTGAGCGACCAACGAGCAAAAACAAACTTTGCCGACTATCCTTCGGTAACTCAAAAGTTAATGCAGTTAAGGACTTATACCTACAGTCTTTTAGAGCAAAGTTTTGACCAAAGCGGTAAACTTCAATTCAGCGATGGAATAACCCAACAAGATTTTGGTTTACTTGCTCAGGAGTTATTCAAGTATTTTCCTGAATTGGTTCATAAACCAAAAGATGAAAGCAAAGAACTTTGGGGCATTGACTATGCAAAACTCTCTGTTGTGCTTTTGAAGGCATTTCAAGAGCAGCAACTCAAAATTGAACAAATTGAAAAACAGTTAAAGGCAAAAGAATGAAGTTTAAAATTCCTGTGTTATTGATTTTTTGTCTTGCAATTTGTGCTGCAACTTTTGCTCAAAAAGCTCAGCAAGGCGGGTATGCTTTGGTGCGGGTTTTCGATAGCAATAAATTTGTTGCTTCAGGGTCATCTTATATTGGTTCAAAAATTTACATCACTTACGAAGATGGCAAGCAAGAGACTATTGAACTTGGTTCGTTTAGCGAGAAAACACAGCCTGATAATTTGAAAAAAGTTACAGCAGTTTTAAATGACATGAAAAAGAAAGGCTACCTGCTGATGAGCGCTACCACCACAGGTGATCAAGGAGCAATCATTTCCGATTATGTGTTTTTCAAACAGTAGGTTTGATGGCAACCAACATTTCGCGTTTGCCCGGTGGTCCCGGAACTTTACTCACCGAAAAACCCGCTTGTTGCATTACCCTGCGCACATCGCCTTTAGCACAGTAAGTGGTTAACACACCTCCCCTTTTTGTTGCCAAAAACAGTTTTTCGAAAATTTCAGAGCTCCAAAGTTCGCTTTGTTTTGTGGGCGCAAACGCATCGAAAAAAATCACTTCGAAATGCTCCTCTTCCAAATTTGCTTCCAACAGCGAACCATGAATTTTTTTGAAAGAAAAGTTTTCTGTCAGCAAATGCTGCTCATTCCATTTGCATGTGTGCATTTGCTCAAAAAAAGTTTTCAAATGCTCATCTCCAATTTGTTCAGCATAGTTTAATTGTAGCGCAGTTTCTTGTTCCACAGGGTAAAGCTCTATGCCTTGGTAATGAATTTCTTTTCCGGTTTCAACAGCAAATTTGAGTGCAAGTAAGGCGTTTAAGCCGGTGCCAAATCCCACTTCAAAAACATTCAGCAAGCCATTTGACATTGGCTCCAAACCATTCCGTATAAACACATGCACCGACTCAGCCAATGCGCCATGACGCGAATGATAAATTTCATTGAAATGCGCTGCAAAAAGTGTGTGCGAGCCGTCAGCGGTTGTGATGATGGATGTACTCACTGCAATGCAATCAATTTGTTCTTCTCCAAAAAACAACGGCAATATTCACAGGTCGTGTTTCAGTGGCTGATGCTCCGCTGTTCATGTTTCCACCAGTTAAGTTTAAGGTGTGCGTGTGGTCGGAGATGGTGTGGGTGTGCGCACCATTGCTGGTGGTTGGGCGTGTTCTTATCCAGTGGCGGTGGGCATAAAAATCAACATTATGGTTGTGCCCCATGCAGTTGTCGAACAAGCGTCCTAAAAAGTTTCCTCCCGTTGTTCTGCCGTTCCAACCTGTGCCGCACACTGAGCCGTTGCTATTGTTGAATGCGCTGTTGCCGGCTGTGTTGGCATCTAAATTATCATCATAGGGAATCCAAATGGTGTTGTTGAACGTGTTTGCCCCTGATGAAGTTGCTCTGAAAAACTGAGGGTTAGCATTCCCTGTTGCCGGTGCGCCACCCCACCAAAATGCACCATCGCTTATTGTATTTCCGGTGCCGTCACCGTTGTCATTAATGAATTGTCGCGAATCGTCAGTGCTCCAGTTGCCGCCCCAATTGTGGGTGTGTGCACCATCGCTGGATGAGGTTAAAGCACCGGAGCCTGCGGCAGTGCCTGTAACAGCATGTGTGTGTTGCTCGGTGGCAAAGGCTTGTGTTGTGCCGGTTAAGGCTCCTGCAGCAACTACGTTTGCAGCCCCGCCTGTGGCTCGGATAAATTCACCGTTCTGCATGTCGGTGCGCACCCATGTAGTGTTGGGATAAATGGCGTTTGGGTCGGCTGCGCTGAACCATTGAATGTAAGTGCTGCCGATGGGCGGGGTGTTTATGTTTAGCCATTTTGTTCCATCAAAAATTTCCATGGAACTTAAAGTGTTGTTCCATCTCATGGTGCCCGATGTGGGTGTGGCAGGGCGTTGAGCAGAACTGCCTGCAGGAAATGCAATGCCGTCATTAGCAGTTGAAGCATCGAAAGCAACCGCGGGTGAAGTGTTGTTCAAGCCAATGGAATTATTGCTTTGAAACAATGCAGAGTTGCACAAATCGGTTGGGGAGGTGAAAACTGCAATGTAAGTTCCGTTTGCGGTGGGGCAGATGGTTCCGGGTCCTGTTGCGCCCGTTGTGCCCGTTTCACCGGTGTTTCCTTGAATGCCCTGCGCACCCGTTGCCCCCGTTTCACCGATTATTCCTTGAGTACCTTGTGCCCCTGTTACCCCTGTCTCTCCGGTTACACCCGGAATGCCTTGCGCTCCTGTTGCTCCGGTCGCACCGGTTTCGCCTTGAATGCCTTGTGCACCGGTAACCCCGGTTGGCCCTTGTGTGCCCGGCTGATTGCAAAGCGAAAGCCATGCAGCACCATCAAAGTAAAAAAAGCAACTTGCGGTTAAATCAAAAACCAACAAGCCTGTTGCCGGAGATGCAATTGCTTGTCTTTGTGCTTGTGTTAATCGCGGAACAAGAAACCCCTTGTCATTTGCCGAAAGTTCAAGCAGTGAGCTTTGGTCGGGCTGGTTGGTACCTATGCCAACGTTGTTTTGTGCAAAGGCATGAACTACAAACAACCATAGCACGAGTGAAGTGAGTAATGTTTTTTTCATAGGAAAGAAGTTTTTTGATTTATGATGATGCTTTGCTGCCATATTCCGATTTGTAAAGTTTTATCAGAATAAGAAAGTAAGAAATTAAAAGCGGACCAAAAATGATGCCGGTGAAACCAAATAAATCTATACCTAAAAACACACCAAAGAAAGTGATGAGCGGATGCACATTGCCAATTCTTTTCTGCACCACAAACCTGAAAACATTATCTACATTGGTGATAACCACAGTGCCATAAGTAAGCAGTAATAATGCTTTTAAAGGATATCCAAGCACATAAAGATAAATGCAAAGCGGAATCCAAACTATGGTGGTGCCCACCACCGGAACCACCGAAAACAAACCCGTTACCACAGCCCAAATGAACGCCTCATTTACACCTAAAACCCAATAACCCAACCCTGCAAAAAACGCCTGAATGCCGCCAAGAATCGGAATGCCTATGGCGTTGGAAATGGTCATGGATTTAAGTTCAGTAAGCAGTTCGGATGTGCTGGAATCGCTGAAAGGTGAAAAGGTTTTTGCCCACTCTTCAAACTTTCTTGCATTGCCAAGCATAAAATACAGCACAAAATACATGATGCCGATTTGCGCTAACGAGTTCAGCGTGGCAGAAAGCACCTTGGGTACAATGTTGGCTGCAGTTGAAGTGAGTTTGTTAATGCTTTCGTGCGAAAGCAAATCATAGCCTGTGTAATTGGTGAAGCTGCGCAGCATCTCTTTAACTGCACGCAAAACATTTTCGTAGTTGGCTATGGCTAATCCGGCTTTTTTTGAAAGCATCACGGTTACCCACCAAACCGGAATGAGCAACACTAAAGCGGATGTGAGGAAAAGCAGAAAAATAACCAGTTCCGATTTCCATTTTTTCTGCTCATGCAGGTAAAAATAAATGGGACGAAGCAGGATGTAAAGTACCAATGCGCCCAGCAAGCCGCTTAGGAACATTTGCAGAAAGCCAAAAAGCAAAATGCCTAAGCCCGTTAGCAGCGCTAAAAACAACACCTGCCTCACAACTGTTGGTGGAAGAGAACCTTTATTCAATGATTTGGTTTTCGGCTAAAGTAGAAAAAGAAACACTGCCTGTGTAATTGGAGTTGCGGTCAGCGATGCACAATTTTAATTACTCCTGAATATCTAATTTGCCGATGCTCTTGATTTTTGTGGCAGGTAGTTCGCTCACCAAAATCACACCGGGTTGCTCCCTTATGATGCCTATTATTTTTTTTAGCGCAGCAGCAGTTTTTTTGCCATAGGCTTTAAGCAGAAAGTCAAACTCAGCACATTCGGGTACCATTGCTTTTGCACCTTCTTTGTTCACAAAGAAATGATACTCCGTTTCGCCCAATTCGTTTTTTGCTTCCAATACAGTGTGCTTTTCTTTAGTTGTTTTAAATTTTGGATCGGGCAATGCCTTAAAATCAACACTGAAGGCATTGTTTAAATGATGGCATAGTTTAAAATACTTGCACGATGCACTAATGCCAATCAGTTTGAATGGTTTCTTCACTTCATCATCATTAAGGCGATAAACTTTTTTGGGTTGCATCTTTAGTCCTAATTCAGCAATGAAAGTCCGAGAAAAGCGAACCAAAGCCGAAGATGTTGCGAATTAGGATATTCTTTTACATTTGCGCCACAATTTCACTAAACAATAATCTAAGCAATGGCAAACATTGAAGAACGCGTAAAGAAAATCATCGTTGATAAACTTGGAGTTGAAGAAAGCCAGGTGACGCCCGAGGCAAGTTTCACCAACGATTTAGGCGCTGACTCATTAGATACCGTTGAACTCATCATGGAGTTCGAGAAAGAGTTCAATATCTCCATTCCTGACGAACAAGCTGAAACAATCACCACTGTTGGTCAGGCAATTGAGTATTTGAACAAAACAATTGCATCATAATTTTATTGTTGCGCAATGCCGTTTAAGCGCGCTGTCATCACAGGCTTGGGAGCAATAACCCCAATCGGCAATAACATATCGGATTATTGGAATAACCTGATTGCCGGAAAGAGCGGTGCAGGGGCAATTACCCGTTTCGACCCTTCGGGTTTCAAAACCCGCTTTGCCTGTGAGGTAAAAGGTTTTGAGCCTCTTAATTTCTTTGAGAAGAAAGAGGTGAAGCGTTTCGACCGATATGCTCAGTTTGCTATGGTGGCAGCCGATGAAGCTATTGCTGATTCGGGAATAGCCAATGAGCAGATTGATAAAGAACTTGTTGGCGTTATTTGGGCATCAGGCATTGGCGGGCTTGAAATTTTTCAGGAAGAAGTTTCGGAGTTTGCGCGTAGCACTGATGGTGTGCCGCGTTTCAATCCGTTCTTTATTCCTAAAATGATAGCCGACATTGCTGCCGGGCAGATTTCTATGAAGCATGGTTTCCGTGGTCCGAATTTTGCACCGGTTGCCGCTTGTGCGTCATCAACCATTTCCCTTGCGCTTGCATTGGATTTAATCAGGCTAGGAAAAGCAACAGCCATTATAGCCGGAGGTTCCGAAGCTGCCATCACCACAGGTGGCATTGGCGGTTTCAATAGCATGAAAGCAATGAGCGAAAGGAATGATGCTCCGCAAACAGCTTCGCGACCCTACGATAAAGACCGCGATGGTTTTGTGATGGGCGAAGGCGGAGGCGCTTTAATTATTGAAGAGTTGGAGCATGCTTTAGCACGTGGCGCAAAAATTTATGCTGAAGTGCTGGGCAGTGGTTTGAGCGCTGATGCTTATCATCTTACGGCTCCACATCCTGAGGGTTTGGGTGCTTCAAAAGTCATGGAATATGCATTGAAGGATGCGCACCTTCAATCAACACAGGTGGATTACATCAACACGCACGGCACCTCTACACCATTAGGCGACAATGCCGAATTGATTGCCATAAAGAGAGTTTTTGCCGAACATGCCTATAAACTTAACATCAGCGCAACCAAAAGTATGACAGGGCACTTGCTTGGCGGTGCAGGAGCTATTGAAGCTATTGCCTGCGTTTTGTCGGTGGTCAATGGTATTATTCCTCCAACCATCAACCACTTTACCGATGACCCGGAAATAGATGCTGCATTGAATTTGACATTCAACACTGCACAGAAGCGCGATGTTAATATTGCCTTAAGTAATACTTTTGGTTTTGGTGGTCACAACGCTGCCGTGATTGTTGGCAAGTATAACGGCTAATTAAACTCTGCTTTTTTGGTGATTGCGTTTGCCTTCAGGAAATCCTCGAAGGTGCGAAGGATTCTCCCCACAACATACATCTGCGCAACTCCAAAGTCCGCATCGTTGTTGAACGAAACATAGAGTTTGTCAGTGTCAATTTTCAGTTCGTTGCCTTCTTCATCAAATTGTTTTTTGCTGCGCCTGTTCACCGGCATATAATAAAAGTTTACAATCTTATCCTTTCCATCGGTTGTGTTGATTTTTATAGTGGCGTATGGAGTTTGTTTTAGGGTAAAGTCTCTTTCATCGTTGTTTCCCTCAAAGGTTTCCAGTTGGACATTTTCAAAAAGCATGAGGTAAGTGTATAGAATTCCTTGGTGTATAGGCTCTGGCTCTTGTTTAAAGTTCAAAAGTTTGAATGAGTCAAGGCTGATGCGCTCTAAACTGAAGGATTGATAGTTTTTTTCCGGGTATGTGATTTCAAGATTTTTTACATGCTCCGGTTTTACACTTATCAGTGTTCTGTTTCTCCAAACATCCTCCTCCACTTCATAAACCGGAGTAAGATAGCCTTCCCTTCCGGGAATCACTACAATGTGCGGACGTGCTGCCGGTTTGCCGTTCAGTTCCATCAGCATGTAGGTGCCTCGATTGTCGAGTGTTGGTCCACCAACGTAATAGGTTTTGGTTGGTTTGGTTTTGCCATCGCAAAATATCTGCACCCTAATGTTTGAAGCCAGCATTTCACGCAGCACATTTTCATGTGCGGCTTTGCTGACCGGTGATTGCGACTCAATTCTTGATGCCACTTCTAACAGTTGATTCATCAAATCTTCACGCGCTTCGTGTTTATCATTCACTATCCAAACGCCATTTTTTTGCTCCAGAACAACTGTGCGTTTTTGGTCGTCATGCAAAATCACTTTTACAATTTTCTCACGGTTTTTCACCTTGAAATCTGCCTCCTTTTTATCAACCGTGCTTTGGTTGTCGTTCATAACATACCACCCCATGAGCACGCTTAGCAGCAAAAGCAGAATAATATATGGAAGAAATTTTTTCATGTATCAGTGTTTCAAAAATGCAGTTTGCAGTGCAGCCTTTTCACTAAAAATTGATAAGCTGCAAAAAGATGGCTTTGTTCAGACAATTTCGCCATGCAAATCAAATGCCTCTGCCGATGTGATTTTTACTTGTGCAAAGTCGCCAATGCGCACGTAGTGCTTAGATGCATCCACCAGCACTTCATTGTCCACCTCGGGGCTGTCAAACTCGGTTCTGCCAATAAAGTAGCCGCCCTCTTTTCTATCAAAAAGCGTTTTAAATGTTTTGCCTACTCTGTGTTGGTTCAATTCATTTGAAATTTCTTCTTGCACATTCATCAACTCTGCAGCGCGTTCTTCTTTAACTTCTTGCGGCACATTATCTTCCACTTCGTGGGCACGGGTGTTTTCTTCATGCGAATAGGTAAACACGCCAAGGCGTTCAAATCGCATGTCTTGTATAAATTTTTTCATTTCCTCAAAATCCTGTTGGGTTTCGCCAGGGTAGCCCACAAGCATGGTGGTTCTGATGGCTATGTCAGGAATTTGTTTGCGTATCGTTGCAATCAGTTTTTCGGTGTCGGCACGTGTGATGTTTCTGCGCATTGCAGTAAGCATGTTATCGGCTCCATGCTGCAGCGGCATGTCTAAATAGTTGCAAACTTTTTCCTGCTCGGCAATGGCATCAATAATTTCCATCGGAAACTGAGCCGGATAAGCATAATGCAAGCGAATCCATTCAATGCCTTCTACTTTGCTCAGCTCATCCAATAATTTTGGAAGCGAACGTTTTTTGTAAATATCCAAGCCATAAAAAGTGAGTTCCTGTGCAATCAGCATCAATTCTTTTACGCCTTTTGCGGCAAGGTTTTTAGCCTCTTGCACTATGGCTTCTATCGGTTTTGAAACGTGTTTCCCGCGCATCAGCGGAATGGCACAAAACGAGCAAGTTCTGTTGCAACCTTCCGAAATTTTCAGGTAGGCATAGTGCGATGGCGTGGTTAGCAAGCGCTCGCCTACCAATTCATGTTTGTAATCAACTTTGAGTGTTTTTAGCAATCGCGGCAACTCATTGGTGCCAAAGTAAGCATCCACCTCGGGTATCTCTGTTTCCAAAGAATCTTTGTAGCGGGCACTCAGGCAGCCCGTAACATATAACTTCTCAATTTTGCCTTTGCTTTTTGCTTCGGCATACTCCAGAATAGTGTTTACACTTTCTTCTTTTGCTTTATCTATAAACCCACAGGTGTTTACAATTACAATGTTTCGGTCGCGGCTCCATTTGTCGTGCACCACATTATATCCGCCATGTGCCATCTGCGCCATCATCACTTCGCTATCCACCAAATTTTTTGAACAGCCGAGTGTGATTACCGACACTTTGTTTTGCTTGATGGTTTTTGTTTTCATGCTTTCTATAGTGATTTCATGGATTGAACGATTGCGCTGTTACAAATCACTTTCTAAACAAACTCTCCACAAACAACTTCTTATTAAACACCTGAAGTTTATCAATGGCTTCGCCCACACCGATGTACTTTACCGGAATTTTGAATTGGTCGGTGATGCCCAACACCACTCCCCCTTTTGCCGTTCCATCTAATTTTGTGATGGCTATTGCCGAAACCTGTGTGGCTGCCGTGAACTGTTTTGCTTGCTCAATAGCGTTTTGTCCGGTTGAGCCATCCAGCACCAACAGCACTTCGTGTGGCGCATCGGGCACCACTTTTTGCATCACTCGCCTGATTTTTGAAAGTTCATTCATCAAGTCAACACGATTGTGCAAGCGCCCGGCAGTGTCAATTATCACCACATCATCGCCATTGGCAACGCCTTTCTCTAAGGTGGTGAATGCCACTGATGCAGGGTCAGCGCCCATCTGCGATTTCACTATTTCCACATCTGCGCGTTTCGCCCAAACATCTAATTGGTCAATAGCAGCCGCGCGAAAAGTGTCGGCAGCGCCAAGCAGCACTTTTTTTCCTGCGGTTTTCAGTTGATAAGAAAGTTTGCCGATGGTGGTGGTTTTCCCTGCTCCGTTCACACCAACCACCATGATTACATAAGGTTTTTTATCAGCAGGGGTGTCAAAATTTTCTGCATCCTCATTGTTGCTCTCTGCCAGCAACCCTACAATTTCATTGCGAATGAGTGTGTGCATTTCCTCTTCGGTGGAAAATTTATCGTTGGCAGCGCGTGCTTCAATCCGTTTGATGAGCTTTGAAGTGGTTGCCACGCCCACATCCGAGGCAATCAATGCTTCTTCAAGATTGTCTAATACCTCATCATCAATTTTGCTTTTGCCGGTAAACACTTTGGCAATGCGCGCAAAGAATCCCTGCTTGGTTTTTTCCAAGCCTTTATCAAGGTCTTCTTTTTTTTCTTTAGTGAAGAAGCTGAATAATCCCATGCTGAATACTTAAATCGGTATCAAAAAAAAAGCCTCTTTGCAGAGGCTTCAAATATATTGGGTTGAAACTTAGTCTTTCTGAGCTAAGAATTCTTGCACTTTGTCTTTGTGAACGATTTTTTCAAGAAAACCGTATGAAGAGCTAGTTTTTGATTTAACAGCTTTAATCACTTTCACATAGTCTTTTGAACCTGCTTGTGCCTGACGGTCTGTTCTCGCGTTCTTTGAAACCTTTGCCATTGTTGAAGTATTTTAATTGATTACTTAATTTCTTTGTGAACGGTGTGGCGCTTCAATATCGGATTGTATTTGCGCAATTCGATACGCTCGGTAGTGTTCTTACGATTTTTGTAAGTGATGTAACGAGAAGTGCCGGGTTGACCGCTTTCTTTATGCTCGGTGCATTCAAGAATAATTTGAATGCGCGCGTCTTTTGATTTCTTAGCCATTGCTGATGAAGTTTAAATTAGTTAGCCAATGATTCTTTTTTATCCAATTCTTTCAGGAATTGGTAAATGCCTTTTTTGTTGATAGTGCGCAACACTGATGTGCATACACGCAATTCAATCCACTCACCCAACTCAGGAACGAAAAAACGTTTCTTGTGCAGGTTAGGTAAAAATCTGCGCTTTGATTTGCGGTTTGAGTGTGAAACCTTGTTTCCGCTAACGGGGCGCTTTCCTGAAATATCACATACACGTGCCATTACTTTCAAAATTTGAGCGTGCAAAGGTGCAGTAAAAATTCTTGTTATCCAAACACCATCGAAAAATAAGTTTTTAGTTTACGCTTGCATATTTGATAAACGGAATTACATTTGCGCTCCGTTTTTGAAAAAACGAAAGGGCGCATAGCTCAGCTGGTTCAGAGCATTCCGACTTAACAAGTCGGAAGTGGTTCGCGGTTCATCACCAGATAAAAAAGATGAACATTTGAAATAAGGGCGCATAGCTCAGCTGGTTCAGAGCATCTGCCTTACAAGCAGAGGGTCCGCGGTTCGAACCCGTGTGCGCCCACAACTAAAAAAGCTACCTTCGGGTGGCTTTTTTAGTTTATGGCTTTTACGGTTTATATCCTTCATACACAATCACTTGATAAGTTTTACATCGGCTATACTGCTGTGCCCATTGCGGAAAGACTGCGAAGGCACAACACTAATCACAAGGGTTTTACAGGAAAAGTAAACGATTGGAAGGTGGTTTATACTGAAATCTATATTGCAAAAGCAGATGCCATTGCCCGAGAGCAACAGCTTAAGAAACTAAAATCAAAAGCAGCAATAGCTCAGCTGGATCAGAGCATTCCGACTTAGCAAGTCGGAAGTGGTCCGCGGATCGAACCCGTTCCGAATACTTCGGAACAGGTCGTGCGCCCACAACTAAAAAAGCTACCTTAGGGTGGCTTTTTTAGTTTATGGCTTTTACGGTTTGAAAAATCACATCGAATACATCAAACTACAGCCTCGTACATCCGAGTTGTCCATTCTCCCCATCACTTCAAATCTGCCATCAGCATGAACCATTCCAAGGTCATCGGTGGCAACGAAAGCGCAGGAATAAATATTGGCAAGGTCAATGATGTTCAAAGCGCCCGATTTGCCTGCATCCAAAAGGCTCATTGGGTTGTAAACATCGCGTGCATCAACTTTCATCCAAGGCGGTGATGTGAAGATTCCTTTGCATGATGAGTACGCCTGCGAAAGCAACTCTGTCATGCCATACTCGGCATGAATAGTTGATAAGCCAAACTGTTTGCACAAAACCTCATGCACTTCTGCGCGCAGCATTTCTTTTTTTCTTCCCTTCATGCCCCCGGTTTCCATCAGTGTGGTGTAGTGAAGTTTCATTGGAAACTTCTCGGCAAAATCAAGCAGCGCGTAGGTAACGCCAATGAGCAATGTGGGTTGTTGCTGAAATTCCAAATAAGCTAATCGAGCGGCTAATTCATCGAAGTTGTGCATGAAAAATCCGTTTTCCGGATGGTTGCTCGCGCGCATCAATTGCTCAGCCATATGCACTAACGAGGAGTTGCTGCGCTCTAAGTATGATGGTAAAAGCGCAAGAATGCAATAGTGCTGAGGTTTGCCATAATGCATTTGGAATGTTTTCAGAAAACTTCTTTCGTAAATGCTGAGGTCAGCCACGCCATGTTTGGATGTGCTTTCACCGGTGGTGCCGCTGCTTTCAAAAGTTTTTTCGGGATTCATTCCCTTCGCCATCACATTTTCTGTTTTGAAAAAGCGAATGGGCAAAAACGGAATTTGACTGAAGTGAATTACTGTTTCGGGAGTGCGTTTGATGCCTTCGCAAAATTGCCTGTAAACAGCCACGTTTTCAAACTGAAAACGAAAAACATCCATCGCTGTTTTGGGGAAGGTGTGTTCGGTTACTTCAAAAATACTATCGGCAGGAAAGTTCACTTTTTGCGTTGCAGGGTGTTGAGTTTTTGAACAATGTTGTCGCGTTCACGAGTATCGTGAATTTCTTTTGAAAGGGCAGTTTTGAAAGCATTTTCAGCAAGTGAGAATTTTTTTCTTTGCTCGAAATAGCAGCCAATTCTGTAATGTGTTTCCCAAAATTCCGGGTTTGTTTTTTCAAACCGATCAATGAATTCGGTTTCGTTTTCGAGAGTTCCTTTTTGTTTTAAAGCGGAAGCAATTTGGCTTTTCATTTTTTTGAACTCCAAAAAGTTTTGCCATTGCGTGGTTGCTAAAAATGTGTCTTTGGGTATCAGCAAATCAGGCTCATCTAATCGCTCATTTGGGGTAACAGTTGATGCGCTTTGAAAGATTTTTTTTAAATCGTAACAAACAAACTCACCCAACTGAAATGGATTTGCCGAAACCCACATTTTCAGTTCCTGAGGTTTGAAAATCACAGCATGATGGCTGATGAGTTGGTTCAGCGCTTTTTCATTACTCATGCCTATGTCGGTTTCATTTTTTCCTTTTTGATTTCGGAGTATGGCTGCTGTCTGGGCAGGATTCACAATGCCGGATTTATCAAGCAGTTCATTCATTCGCTGATAGCGATATAGAGAGGAAGAGGTGGCGATATTTTCTAAGTTGTTATTGTCGTTTTCAAAAGCTTTGCTTTGATAGTGATTGGCGCAAATGATGTAGTTGGTGTCGCTTTGCAGGAGCGCAGTTTTGCTTACGCTTTTTTCAATCAATGCTGTTTTTCCATCCGCAGCTGAGCCTATCATAATGGTTTCGCACACAAACGATTTCCTGCGCTGTGCCAGCGCAAATGCATCTTCGATGTTGTTGGCATACTGAAGAATTTCCCTGGCAATGATGGAAATAGGTGTGGTGGCTTTGTTGGGCACATCCGATTTTGCAGCATTGATGGTAACAGTTAATCCTTTTTCGTTCATGCCCGAAACACAGCCCATAAAACCGCCCCAGGTTACCATGCTAAAAGCAATGCCCGCTGCGGGTTTGCAAAACAAAACAATTTTGTCTTCGGCAAATTTATCGCCCATGCTGAAATCGAGATTCCTGCCAATAAGCAGCGAAGAATCGCTTGTTTTTTCGCCCCATGCGCCAAACGATGTGCAACCTACTAAGGCTAAACTTTGCAGGGCATGACCAATGTCGTGGGCGGCATGATAGTTCAACATGCGGTCGTATGCCGGTGCAATGTAGTTGAACTCATCGGGTGCAGAAAACGACTCGCCATAAATCTCAAGTTTGTATTCCTGCGGAAAATGTTTGTCTAATTCGCGATTGAAGATGCGTGTAACAAATGCCAGAAAGCTAAGATAGCCTTTGCTGGGTATCAACTCCCTAACCTGCTCCACAAAAAATAGTTCTTGCTTGTAAAGCAATTCGCGCCCAAGTTTTCCGGCAATTACACCACGTTCAAAGGCTTCGCCCTCAATGTATTCTTCCCACAAGCCAAATTCGTTTTTGCGCAAAAAGCAATTGCCGATGCGGTAAAAATTTTCGCCAATGGTGTCCACCTTCAGTGCGAGTGATGAGCGATTTTCTACCTGCGGAATTTCGGGTGCCAGCCCCCAACGGATGTATGTGAAAAGCAACAGCAATAGCAGTGACAGTAGTGCAAATGAATAAGCGCTATATCTGAGTAATCGCTTCATAACGCTTCAAAATATTCTACAATTTTTTTCTTCAGATACTCCTCTTGTTCCTTGTGTTCCAGCACAGGCACGGTTTTTACGGTTTCGTAGTGGTGCCAACCTTCTTCATCAATTTTTGTGAGGCGATAGTATCCGTCAGTACTCATTAGTTTACACATGGCAATGTGCATCAGGTCTTGCTTTTCTTCTTTGGTCCATTCATCTTTCATCAAACCCACTTCGTTCATGCCAATGAGGAAAAGCATGGCATTGATATCGGGTCGCTGCCCGAATTTTTCTTTCACTTGCTTACGCACTAAATACCACCGAAAGGTTAAGTCCTCACTTTCTGCCATGCTGCAAAACTAATCCGATAAACTTGGAATGTGTTATGTTCAAACCCGATTAGGCTATGGAAATTTTGCACCAAATTGTTACAGCACTCAGCAAGGAAGAAGCGCGCCATTTCAAAATTTATCTCACGCGCATTGCCACCACAGGCGAAAGAAAAGATGAAAAACTATTTGACCTGATACGTAAATCGGGTGAGGAATTTGATGATGATGCAGCAGCAAAAAAACTCTATGGAAAGGGAGATAAGAATGCCTATTACCGACTAAAAAACAGGCTGCAAGAAGACATCAGCGATGCCCTTGCGTTGCTCCATGCAGATAAAAGCGACAGCAACAGTTTGCTCCGCAATTTGATTCTGTTCAACATTTTTCAATCGCGCAGCAATTTGAAGTTGTCGGTATATTTTTTGAAACGCGCTGAGAAGAAAGCTTTGAAGGCTGACAATCCTGAACTGCTTGATATTATTTACGCAAACTACATCCGCCTCTCCAACGATTTTGCTGAAATCAATCCCGAAGAATTTATTGAAAAGCGAAAGGCAAATGCCGAGAGGCTGAATCGCCTTCGCGCCATGGACCAAACACTGGCAGCGGTGATTTATCGTTTGAAAACTTCACAAACTTTTGAGCGAAAGCCAACTGCGCTTTTAGAAATGCTCGAAAAATCTATCAAAGAATTTAGTGGCGACCATTTGCTGCGCAAAAGCAAAACATTTCAAACCCGCTTGTATCGCGCAGTGAGTCAGCAACTGTTGCAAAACCACAACTATCAGCAGTTGGAGAAATTCATGAAGCAAACTATGGATGCTTTCAGTAAAGAAAACTGGTTTGACAAAAGCAATCATGACACTAAACTTCAAATGCTCGTTTACCTTATCAATGCACTTTTCCGCAACGAAAAGTATCAAGAGTCATTAGCTGTTGCAGAGCAGCTTGGCGAGGAGATTAAAGCATTCAATAAAATTCATTTCGATAAGTATGTGTTCTACTACTATAACTCACTTTATATCAACTATGCCCGCACCGACATTGACAAAGCAATCAGAGCTTTAGATGATTTGGACAAAGTGATGAAGCAGTTGAAAAACAGCTACTATGAACAATTCATATTACTCAACAAATCCACTTTGCTTTTTGAACAAAAAAAATTCAACGATGCCATCAGGCAGTTGGTGCGATTGTATTTGAACGACAGTTATCGCAATGCCTCCGAAACATTCAAACTGAAAGTTGCAGTTGCTGAACTCATTATGCAGTGGGAAAGCGGTGATTTTCAAGTGTTCAAAAACAGGATTGGACAGGTAAGAAAACAATTTGCGGCAATTATCAAGCGACAAGAAAACACACGCGACAAAAGTTTCCTGAATATTTTGGAGAAGTTGACTTTGAAGAATTGGAAGAGCGATAAAAGGCTCATTAAAACTGTGCAGCAGTTCCTTCAACCAAAGCAACAACTTATAGGTGAAGAAAGCGAACTGCTTAACTACAGGCAGTGGCTTTCAGCAAAAATGAATGCGTAAGAATTTTGCAAGTTAGGTCGGTTCTGTTTAGAACTGCATCGTACATTTGTACTGTCAACGGCATCTGCCATTCAAAACAATTATTCATAAAACGAATTGATATGAAAAAGTTTAACCAATTCCTGATTGCAGTTGCAATGTTGTTTGCAGCAGCAACTACAAAAGCACAAGTATCATGTGATGCTGATTTCATGTGGTCAGTGAATCCAAATGGAGTTTTCAGTTTTGTTGATTCTTCTTTCACTGCACCGGGTTTTTCCATAGCAAGTTGGTCGTGGAAGTTTGGCGATGGCAGCACCAGCGCATTGCAAAACCCGACCAAAAGTTACTCCACCCCGGGCACCTACACTGTTTGTTTGAAAATAACTGCGCTGAACACTGCCACTCAGGCTTTTTGTGAGGATAGTATTTGCAATACTATCGTTTACCACTGTCCGAATTTTATTTCGGGGCAGTGGGGATTTACCACCACTGCGGGTGGAACAACTGTTGCTTTCAATGCAAACTACAACAGCAACTCACCGCCAATTAAGTACTATTGGACATTCGGCAATGGTGATACTTCAACACAACAGAATCCTACATACACTTACACCACCGCAGGCACCTACAATGTTTGCCTGAAGGTGATGGACAACTTTGGATGCTATAAAACAGAATGTAAAACTGTTGTTGTTCAGCCATCTACTCCGCCATGCAATTTGAAGGCTAAGTACAATCACCTTTTCAATGGTCCAACATTGGTTCTCACAGCGAATGATAGCTTTTTCCCACCGGGAAGTGTAATCATTAATAAGTGGTACATCGGCAATAATCAAATTGCAACTTGCAACGGACCTAACTGTTCAGTAACCGTGAATACTGCCGGTATCACAGGCACGCAGAATCTATGTATGATTGCGCGCATTGATGGTACTAACTGCAGCGATACTATCTGCAAACAAGTTACTTTCAACAACACAACTACCTGCAATGTGCAGGCGAACTTTACATACTCACAGCCTGACAACAAAACCATTGTTGTTAACGCCTCAACCACCGGTGGTAATTCGTCTTCAAACACTCATGTTTGGACGCTTGGTGGTGTGGTGTTGGGCACATCAACCGGCAACAACAGCACTAAAACATTTACCATTCCAAACACTATTGCAAACGGTGCGCAACAGCTTTGCTTAAAAGTTGAAGTGCCGAATAGTTCTCCGATTTGCAAAGATTCTATCTGTAAGTCAATTACTATCTGCAAGGCTAATGCCGAGTTTACTTATCAGGTTCTAGCAACCGATAGTGTGAAGTTTATGCCTGCTCAAAGTTCATTAAGTGGATACACACACGTTTGGACTGTTAACGGAACACCATTTTCTACAGTAGCCGACCCGAAGCATAAATTCAATGTGCCTATCAATGGCTTGCAGATTTGCCATATTGTTTCGGCAATTGGAAGCAACTGCGTGGATACTTTTTGTGTTACATTGAGCACTACTTGTAATTTAAATGCAAATTTTACTTGGGAAGAAGATAGCACTGCTAATGTTTATGTTGTTGGATTTTCTCCATCAAACAACAATGTATCGAATGTTAATCATTTATGGACATTTGGCGATGGAAGTTCTAGCACTTCTGCTTTTCCGATTCATTCTTATTCACAACCCGGCACTTACACTGTTTGCCATATAATTTCTCAAATCAATAACCCTTCTTGCAAAGATTCAGTTTGTAAAGCGATAACTGTTAACCCAAATACAGGTTGTAATATGGTTGTAACTATTGTTCAATCAACTAATCCGAACAATCAAATTATCTTGGAAGCAGTTGTATCGGGCGGTAAAGCTCCATACACATATTCATGGAATACAACACCACCTCAAACGACCAAAATTATCAATGCAACAGCAGGAGGAATTTTTTCTGTAGCTGTTACAGACAGCGCAGGATGTGTGAAAGTAAAAGGAGTGTTTGTTTCGCCACCTGCCACTGCAAAGTTGTGTGGCGTGGTGTTTAATGACATGAATGGTAATGGCGTGAAAGATTCATTGGAGCATGGCTTGCGTGCTTACATAGTGATTTCAGGTAATGGACAACAGATTACCTTGTTCAGTGATTCTATCACCGGAGCGTGGGATAAACATGTGCCACCCGGAACCTATAATGTTTGTGTTTACATGGGTAACACCGGAACTGTAGGTGGTTGGGTACCTACTGTGCCGTTGAACTTCGACACAACACAGGTTTTTTGCTACACGGTTACAGTTGCCGCAAATCAAAACCTTTGTGGGTTAAACTTTGGTTTCAAAAACAACAATGTTCAAATCTGTGGTTATGTGTTTGTGGATGTGAATGGCAATGGAACGAAGGACGCGGGCGAGCCGGGCATTGCAGGTCAACCTGTGAAAATTGGAACGCACGCAGTTTACACCAGCAACACCGGCTACTATGTTTTCAATAAACCTGCAGGCACTTACACGGTTACTTACGCGCCTGCTGCGCCTTACACTGGTTATGCTTCATCACCTGCTTCGCACAGTGTTGCCGCAACCACCACAGGGCAAAGCTATTGTGGCAATAACTTTGGTGTGATTGTTCCACCAAGCCAATGCGATGTGGCTGTTGACATTACTCCGCTAAGCACCGTTACTCCGGGCTTCACTGCCATTTACAACATCAAAGTGTTCAACCTGAATGGTGTTACCACAGGCGGTTTGCTCACCTTCAATTTTGAACCGGGCTTGCTGTTTAAATCTGCATCGCCCGCTCAGGCAAGTTTTGATAATGCATCTGCGTTTGTTACCTGGAACGTTGCTAACCTTGCTCCGGGCACGCATAAATCTTACACAGTTCGTTTGGATGTTCCGGTGAATACTCCGCTTGGTCAGCATGTGTTCAGCTTTGCCGAGTTCACCACCAATGGTTCATGCACCGAAACCAATTTGGTGAACAACATTGACACCACGCACCAAACTGTTGTAGGCTCTTACGACCCGAATGACAAACACGTTTCGCCCGAAGGCAACATTCCGAACAACGGACAGGATTTGGTTTACACCATCCGCTTCCAAAACACCGGAACTGCGCCTGCTGTGAACGTGGTGATTTTGGATACGCTCAGCTCGCATTTAGATTGGAACACTTTTGAAATAAAAGATGTGAGCCACAACATGAATGTGCAGCGCGAAGGCGAATTTGTTGGATTCATTTTCAGCAACATCATGTTACCTGACAGCAATGCGAATGAGCCCGAAAGCCACGGTTTCGTGAGCTACAAAATCAAGGCGCTGGGCAACCTTGCCAACGGCACTCAAATCAAAAACACTGCTTCGATTTACTTCGATTTCAATGAGCCGATTGTTACTAACACGACATTGAACACCATTGAAATTGCACTAAGCATCGAAGATTTTAGCAAAGGCAAAGTGAACATCATGCTTGCGCCAAACCCGATGCGCGATTACACCAACATCAGCATCAGCGGTGCGGCAGATGCACCCATCACACTTGAAGTGCGCGACATTACCGGAAGATTGGTTCAGCAGCAGATTGCCGAAGGCAACATCATCCGCGTGGAGCGCAGCAACATGGTTTCAGGCATCTATGTTTATCAACTTAAACAGAACGACCGAATTCTGGGAACAGGCAAAATGATTGCCGAATAAAGTTTTTCAATCCTTCGGTTTCAAAGCCGCGCAGAGTGATGCTGTGCGGCTTTTTTGTTGATGTCTAGCAACAAAAAATTTATCTTTGTAATGATTTACAACTATGAGTTGGAATGAGATTCTTGAAAAAGTAAAACACTTGTCGCCTTCATTGCAGAAGGAGCTTGCCGATTATTTAGAGCAACGGCTTTTGCATTTACAAGCAAGCGGAAACAAAAAGCCTGTTTTTGGCTCCGCGAAAGGAATGTTTGTTGTTAAGCCCGACTTCAATGAGCCTTTGGAAGATTTTAAAGAGTATATGTGATGAACTTACTCTTAGATACACAGGCGTTCATATACTTTGTAAATGGCGATTCAAAACTCTAATAATTGTTTCAAGTTATGAAAAATCTTCTTCGGTTTCTTGCAGGCTTCCTCCTGCTCTTGGCTATTCTGACAGTCGGTGTTTACGCCACCGGCAACAGCTATCTGCTGAAAGGTTTGTGGGCTTCCTATTTGCATGGCTATAGCTCTGCAAGCATTGGCGATGCGCGTTTTTTTGGTACGCGGCTGATTGCATCAGGCGAAAGCAAGCAACAGTGGAGTTTGCATAGCAATTACAATAAACAAGCATTGAGCAACGAACTCACGGAAATGCTTCAAAAAGCAAAAAGCGTAGCGTTCGTTATTGTGAAGAATGACAGCATACTCACCGAGCGGTATTGGGATGGTTATTCGGCAAATGCGCAATCGAATTCATTTTCGATGGCAAAAAGCATTACAACTATGCTTACCCAAATTGCCATTCAAAAAGGCGTGTTGCAAGGCTGGAATCAAAAGGTGAAAAGTTTGCTGCCGGAGTTGAAAGGCGAACATGCCGATGAATTGGAGTTGTGGCATCTTTCCACCATGAGTTCAGGGATGCTGTGGGATGAAAAGTATAAAGACCCATTTTCGGTAACTGCAAAGGCATACTATGGCAAAGATGTGGAACAACTCATGCTTTCGTTGCCCATTGTGGATGAACCAGGAAAGTTTTACAACTATCAAAGCGGTTCCACGCAACTGCTTGGAATGTGCGTGATGAAAGCTGCGGGAAAGCCATTGAGTGTGCTTGCTTCGGAATGGCTTTGGCAACCACTGCAAGCTGAGCATGATGCAAAATGGCACACTGATGACAAGGGATTGGAGCTTGCTTATTGCTGCTTCAACACCAATGCGCGAGACTTTGCGCGTTTCGGGAAAATGATGTTGCATCACGGCAATTGGAATGGCGTTCAAATTATTGATAGCGCATTTGTGGCAATGGCAACTTCATCGGCATTGGTTCCTTACTATGGCTATTCATTTTGGTTAGATGAATCGCATGGAACAAAAGTGTTTTATCAGCGTGGAATTTTGGGGCAATACATCATCACCATTCCTGAATACAACACTGTTGTTGTGCGCTTGGGGCATGAGCGCATAAAGCCTGCTGAGGGGCAGCATCACAGCGATGATTTTTATGTGATAGTTGCTGAAGTTTTGAAGATGCTGAAGGCAGAAAATTCAACATTGTAATTAGGTTGTAATTTCGCTTTTCAGTAGAGATAATCGCTTCTTCGATTCCAGTATTTTACAATAAAAAAGCCCATAAGTGCACCGCCTAAGTGTGCAAAGTGTGCCACGTTATCGCCTTGTTGCATAGATATGCCGCGATAGAGTTCCCAAATGATATAGAGTGTTACAAACACTTTTGCTTTTATGGGAATGGGTGGGAAAATGAGCATCAGTTCAGTGTTTGGAAACAACAAGCCAAATGCAGCCAACACACCAAACACAGCACCGCTGGCGCCAACTGTGGGTATGAAATAAATTTCCTGAAGGGTGCGGTAAGTCATCAGTTGCTGGTCGGTGGCAGAAAAACTTCCGGTGTGGTTGTACACCTGCCAGGCATAAACTCCCAAGTGCATTAACTCTGCGCCAAAGCCTGTCAGGAAATAGAAAATCAAAAAGCGCTTTGCACCCCAAACCCTTTCCAGCATGGTACCAAAAAGGAATAAAGCATACATGTTTGAAAATATATGCAACAAGTTACCGTGCATAAACATGTGTGTGATAAGTTGTGCCGGCATGAAAGCAGGCGAATCGAAATAGAACAACCCTAAAGTTCGGGTTAGGTGAATGCCCATGAATGCCTCACCAATGTAGGTGAGTACAAAAATGATAACATTCAAAATAATAAGATTCATCACCACGCTGCGCGTGTCTATGTTGAACATGATTGCGGATTGTTTTTTTGTGTTTCGCTGTTTAGGATTGCACCCTTCTTCCCCTCCAGCGATACCTGCCCGAAAGTCCTAAAATACCAATGAATACAATGTAAATAATATGTAAAAGTTCAATGAGCGGCAGCAATAGCAATAGCCATAGTTTTTTGAAAAAGTAAAAAACCGGTGTGGTAAAAAGCAGGTCGAAAAACAGTTTTGAACCAAACAAAATTATTGCCGGCAACAGCAGGTTAACATCATTGTTAAGGTAAAACTGATAGCCGCACCAAATGCCAACTCCAAGCGTGATGAAATTGAATAAATAAGCAAACACCAACATGCTTTTTACCCACCATGTGGCATAGCGCGAACTTTTGCTTACCCATCTTATGCGCTGTGCAAGGAAACTAAAAATTCCTTTTTCGGGTTTGGTGAACACTGCGGCATCATAACTTTTCACAAAGCCAATTCCATTTGGATGTTTGGCATGAATTTTTTGCATCAAAAAAATATCATCGCCTGAAGGAACATCATTGTTCCCTTTGAATCCTTCCACCGCAGTGAAAGTTTCTTTTTCGTACATCAAATTTGCGCCACTGCACATGGTTGGTGCTTTGAAGTGCGTGGTTGCAGCGCTAATGCCCATCAGTGTGGCAACATCGGCTTGTTGCATCAGTTGAAGTGGTGTGTAGGCAGGATTCACCAGCACAGGTGCTGTGATGAGTTTAAACTGGTTGTTTACATAGAAATTTACCATGGCGCTTATCCAGCTTTCATTGCGGATGGTGTCGCCATCGGTGGTGAGGATGAGTTCGCCTTGTGCATTTTTAATGCCTATGGATAGCGCTTCTTTTTTGTTTGGTTTTTTTTCACCTCTTGCACCAAGATATTGTTGCAAATCAAACAACCTAAGTGCAGGGTAGGATAACTCACGAACAATTTTTCGGGTATCGTCAGTGCTGTAGTCATCTACCACAATCACTTCAAACAAGTGTTTAGGATAATCTTGTTTGAAAATACTTTCCAAACAAGCTACAATGTTTTTTTCCTCGTTCCTAACAGGAATTACCACCGTAACCGATTTGGTTAAGGATGATGTGGTAACCGGTAACGATTTTTTCAGGCTTACCCAGCCGATAAAAAAATAGATTACCATAATGCCGTATATCAGCGACAGGGTTGCGGGTGCAATAATTTCTATCAACAGAGCGTCCATAAAAGCGTTGCGAATATCATTCGGAAATTATTCTTCGTCAAAAAATAGAATCCACATTTAAAATGCGTGTTGAACAACTTTGGACAAAATCATTTGTGCAATCTTTGATGGTTGACAACGTTTAATGCTGCATCAAAGTTTTATGTATATTCTCAGAAGTTTTCAGGCGATGATATTGATGTTGTGTTTTGTGCTTTGGGGCAATGCAAAAGGAAACTATGCCAATGCTATTTACACCAATGTTGAAGCAAAAAAGCATTTTTCTGCTGCGCTCGATGATTTGAAAAATCACCTTGAGTCAGCCACCGGTGAGCGTTTTACACTTTCGCAAGCCGATAGCATTGTTGGCGAAGGAATTTTTGTTTGGAGGCTGAAGCGAGCTGATTCGGCAGATTATCCTGAACTTTTCGAAGTGCGTGAGGAAGGTTTTTTGTTGCGCTCTGATGGAAAAAAGAAGTTCCAGATTCTCGCATTTTCGCAAGATGGGTTAATGCACGGCATCTACACCTACTTGGATACCTTAGGCGTAAAGTGGTATTTCCCGGGTGATGAACACACATTTATTCCAAAGCTGAAATCTGTTCAGCTAAAAATTGATAAGCGCTATCACCCTGACTTTATCATGCGTACATATTTCGGAAGTTTCGGGTTTCCGAAAAATGTTGTGATTGATAAGAATGGCGAAGTAGAAGCCGATTGGCAAAGATGGAACAGACGCAACAGGTTGGGTGGGCAATTCATTTTGCGCGGACATTCATGGAATGATTTTATGTGGAAAAACGGTAAAGTATTGCGCGCCAATCCGCATTACATGGCATTGGTGAAAGGTGAGCGGGTGAAGGTGGCAACGGCATCGAAATTTTGCATCAGCGACACCGGGTTTCAGCAACTTTTTGTGAATCACATGCTGAAGTTGCTGAATGAGCAAATGGAAAAAAGCCCGAATGCCAAACATTACATTGTTTCGGTGGAACCATCGGATGGGGAAGGGTTTTGCACCTGCCCAAACTGTAAGCAATTATGTTCGGTAAGCAATCAGGTTTACTTGCTTGCCAATGAAACAGCAAAAGCATTTGCCGAAGTTTCGCCTAAAGCGTTCGTGAATTTATATGCCTACAACCGCCATGCTGCAACGCCTTCTTTCAGCATCGAGCCAAATGTGATTATTCAAATCATCCCATATAAATTTCAAAAGTTCGCCAAGCCCGATGAAATGATTAAAGCATGGAGTGCAAAGAAAAGTGACTTGTTTATCTACGATTATTATGGCTTGCCTACCATTACACTTGATGCCCCTTTAACCAAACACATGGTTGCCGATAACTATGCGAAGCGAGTGAAAAGATGGCGAGATTGTGGATTGAAGGGTATCACGTTAGAAACCACTTACAGCACAGGGGCAGTGGGTGTTGGTTTGTATCTTTATTGCCGTTTGGCATGGAATGCCGATGAAGACATTAAATCAACGGTTGAACAGCTTTACAGAAATTGCTACGGCAAACATGCCGATGCTATTTGGCAATCGCAAAAGGCATTATCCGATGGAAATGTTTCGCAGCGGCAGGCATTAACCAAGGCAGTTGAAGTGCTGAAAAACTTAGATGAAAAAGCAAAGCTGAGTGATTTGAACAAAACGTATTTAATCAACTACAAAGCCTATTTGCTTTATCTGCATCAGCTCTATGATTTTAATTCAGCGCAGCAGAAAAACATGGATGAAAAAGCAGAAAAGTTGATTGAGTTTGTTTACTCCATTTTTTATAGAAAAGTGGTTCATCCAAATCCGGTTGCCGATCATTTGCTGCTGAGGAGCAAAGCAAAAACCTACATCAGCACTTATTGGAATTACACCAAGCCCAAGCAAAAGGAGAATAAATTCAAAACCGTGCGCCAACTCACCGATGATGAAATTGAGGCACGGTTTGCAAAACTTTGATTAGTAAAATTCACTTATGGGAAAATGCCCAAAGTGGTGTAAGCGTTTTTGATTTTGTTGATGGAAAGTGCGAAAGCTGCGGTGCGTAAATCAGGAACTTTTTTGTTGCTGCGTTTGAACTCTCGGATGTCGCGGTAAGCGTTAATCATGGTGTCTTGCAAGCCTGAATTCACCAAGTCAATTTCGCCCGCTCCATGAATTAAACTTTTCACCTGTGCATGCGATGCTTTTTTACCCGAAAGGTCTTCAATCAACTTAATCATGTTCTGTTGTGTTTCCTCTTCAAAACGCTTTTGCATTCTGCCAAATCGCACATGCGAAAGATTTTTTAACCACTCGAAGTAACTAACCGTAACCCCACCTGCATTTGCGTAAATGTCGGGGATAATCATTACACCTTTTTTGTTCAGAATCTCTTCAGCCTCGGGTGTAACAGGTCCATTGGCAGCTTCCACAATAATCTTTGCTTTCACCTTTGCTGCATTGCTGCCTGTAATTTGTTTTTCCAAAGCAGCCGGAATCAGAATGTCGCACTCCAATTCTAATGCATCTGTATTCTTTTTCAGGTTTTTAGCACCGGGGAAATCAGTAATTTTTCCGGTGCTTTTTCTGTGCTGCAGCACCTTGTCAGGGTCTAAGCCTTTGGGGTCATAAATTGCTCCATCGCTTTCGGCAATTGCCACAATTTTTGCACCATATTTCAAAATAATTTTTGCTGTGTGGTAGCCCACATTTCCAAGCCCTTGAATGATGACTGTTTTGCCTTCCAAGCCTGTGTTTAAGCCCATTTTTTTCATGTCATCTTTGTGGCTGGTTGCTTCGTGCAGTGCATAAACCACACCACGACCGGTGGCTTCTGTTCTTCCTTTAATGCCATTTAGGTGAACAGGTTTGCCGGTTACACAAGCATAGGCGTCCACTTCCTGTTGGTTCAGCGCAGCGAAAGTGTCCACAATCCAGCCCATTTCGCGCTCTCCGGTGCCATAGTCGGGTGCCGGAACATCCAAGCCCGGTCCAATCATGTTCTTCTTTACTAACTCATAAGTATATCTGCGTGTGATGGCTTCTAAAACTTCTTCGGGGGTTTGGCGAGGGCTGATTTTTATTCCGCCTTTTGCGCCACCGAAAGGAACATCCACAATGGCACATTTGTATGTCATCAAAGCTGCAAGCGCCATCACTTCATCTTGGTCAACATGCATGGAATAACGAATGCCGCCTTTGGTGGGCATGCGGTGGTGGCTGTGTTGCACACGGTATGCCTCAATCACGCGAACCTCTTTTCCCCACTTCACCGGAAAGTTCACTCTGTAAATTGAGTTGCAAACTTTTATCTGTTCCAAAAGCCCCTCCGAGCAGTTGGTAAATGGCGCTGCTTTATCAAAATAGTAGGATACACTTTGCGAGAAAGAAAGCTCTCTGAGTTGCTGTTTGCTTAATGACATGCTGTTGATTTTCGTTCGTGAATTTTAATGTTCCGTTTCAGCAAATGGAAAAACATTTTCCATAATTCCAAAAAAAGAAGGGTTAAATGTTGTGCATAGAATTTTGCTGTAACATTTGTTATGCAATGCCGTAGAAAAATCAAAATCTCTCTCAGTCTTCCGCCTATGAAACAATTTTTTTGGTGAACATTTTTTACCCTGAAACCAACAGCTTATGAGAAAGATTTTGACCCCGCTAATCATTGCCTTTGTTCTTGCTTTGCTATCGAGTTTTGCAAAGCCGCCTGCACAGCAACTAACTGAATCGGTGCAGCCAATGGCACAAGTGAAATAATTCTGCCAACACATTGTTGAGTTTATTTTATCCCGATAGGTTTGGCATGAACTTATCGGGATTATTTTTGCTTCATGCAGCAGTATCATCAGCTTCTTCAGCACATCCTTGACAGCGGAGTTTTTAAAAGCGACCGCACCGGCACAGGTACCTACAGTGTTTTTGGCTATCAAATGCGGTTCGACCTTCAGCAGGGTTTCCCTTTGGTAACCACCAAGAAGTTGCATTTAAAATCTATCATTCATGAGTTGTTGTGGTTTTTGAAAGGCGACAGCAACATTCAGTATTTGTGCAAAAACGGAGTGCGTATTTGGGATGATTGGCCTTATGCCAAATACAAAGCCGACAGCGAATTTGAAGGGGAAGATTTAAAAGCATTTGCCGCGCGCATTGCAGGTGATGATGCTTTTGCCGCGCGATGGGGAAATTTGGGTCCTGTGTATGGTGTGCAATGGCGCAGCTGGACAGGAGCCAATGGTGAAACCATTGACCAAATAACTCAACTTATTCAACAGATAAAAAGCAATCCCGATTCGCGCAGGCTGATTGTGAGTGCATGGAATGTGCCGCAAATTGAAGGAATGGCTTTGCCGCCTTGCCACACCATGTTTCAATTTTATGTTGCTGATGGAAAGCTGAGTTGCCAGTTGTATCAACGCAGTGCCGATGTTTTTTTGGGTGTGCCTTTCAACATTGCATCTTATGCTTTGCTTACCATGATGGTGGCGCAGGTGTGCAATTTGCAGCCGGGCGATTTTGTGCACACTTTTGGCGATGCACATTTGTATTCCAATCACATTGAGCAGGCAAAACTTCAGCTATCCCGCGAGTGCCGCCCGCTGCCGCAAATGCAAATAAACCCTGAAGTGAAAGATATTTTTGCTTTCAGCTATGAGGATTTCACACTGCTCAATTACAACCCACATCCGCACATCAGCGCTGAAGTTGCGGTATAGATTTTTTAGCATTTGTCATTAATGCGAAAAGGCTTTCTTCGTGCCAATCATAAACTAAAAATCATGTTCAAAAAGTTATCAGTTTTAGTTGCAACAGTTGCGTTGCTATCTTTTTCAAAATTCCACACCGAGGCGTTTAAGGTTGATGTCAATCAATCCAGTGTGCATTGGTTGGGGAAAAAAGTTACAGGTCAACACGATGGTTATGTGAAGTTGAAAAGCGGAGTGTTGGTGATGAATCACGGAACACCCGAAGCCGGTCAGTTTGAGATGGATATGACCTCAATAACATGCGCTGATATTAAAGATGAAAAGCAAAATGCAAACCTTGTAAAGCATCTTAAAAACGATGATTTTTTCAGTGTTGATAAACACCCCACCGCCACACTCACCATCAACCGAATTGTTCCTGTTCAAAATCCGAAGCAGGGCGAAAGTAACTATGAGTGTTTCGGTAATTTAAACATTAAAGGAATCAACAAACCTGTTCAGTTTGCTGCGCTTTTTGAAGTTGGGGGGCATGACGTGAAAGCTTCAGCTAAAATTGTGATTGACCGTACGAAATGGGACATCAGCTACAAGTCGGGAACAATTTTTCCTTCATTGGCTGATAAAGCCATTGCCGATAACATTGAATTTGATGTGAGCGTGGTGGCTGCACATCAGCATTGATTCTTATTCTGCACATCATTGTAAATGCTCACTAATGGTTTGGTGAGCATTTTTGTTTTACACCATTGCAAGAATTGGGTATGCCAGCAAACCCATTACTAAATAAACAGTAGGGTAAAACTATGTATCTATGTGCTTTACAAAATCATGTTTTCCCTTCGCATTGCATTTCGCTATCTCTTCTCAAAGAAAAGTTCCAATGCCATTAATTTGATTTCATACATCAGCATGGCAGGAATGGGTGTGGGCGCATTTGCGCTCATTGTAGTGTTGAGTGTGCTGAATGGTTTTGAGGGTGTGATAAAAGACCTCTATAATGTTTTTTATCCCGAAATAGTGGTTAAGCCCGCAACCGGAAAATGGATGGTTGATGCTGATGCGCTAGAGGGAGTTTTGCAGGAGGAAAAGAATGTGGCGAGCTACACCAAGGTGCTGGAAGAAAACGCCTATTTTGAATATGATGGAAAAGCCACCATTGCTACCGTGAAAGGAGTGGACGAGCGCTATGCACAAACCACTGAAGTTGCTGAGTTTGTGCGCAGGGGCGATTTTCTGCTGCGCGACAGCAATCGCGATTATGCAGTGATTGGCGCAAACATCAATATGGCGCTGAACGCAAGCACCGACAATGCTTTTGCACAGTTGAGCATTCGTGTGCCTAAGCTATCGAATGCAAGTGTTTTTCTGCCTGAAGATGCTTTCAACACTGCCTATGTTACACCCTCAGGAATTTTTTCCATTCAGCCGGAGTTTGATGCCAAGTATGTTATTGTTTCGCTGGAAACTGCGCAAGGCTTGGTGGGTGAGGAGGTTGTTTCGGCAGTGGAAGTGAAACTTGACAATGGGATGAATGCCGAAAAATTTCGTGATGCCATCAGCAAAAAACTTGGCGATAGGTTTTTTGTGCAAACGCGCGATGAAATGAACGAAGTGCTTTATCGTGTTGCCAAAATTGAAAGATTTGCAGTGTTCGCTATTCTTTCATTTATTCTTTTCATCATCTCATTCAACATCATTGGCTCGCTGACCATGCTTGCTTTGGAAAAGAAAAAAGACATTTCAATTTTAAAGGCAATGGGAGCAACCCCAAAACAAATCACCCACATTTTTTTGTTTGAAGGAATGTTGAATGCTTTGATTGGTGCAAGTGTTGGACTGCTTGCCGGATTGGCGCTTTGCTGGCTTCAGATGAACTATGGCATGGTGAAACTTGCCGATGGCGGAGCATCGTTTGTGGTGGATGCCTATCCTGTGAAAGTGGTGGCAGGTGATGTTGCACTAGCTTTTTGCACAGTGGCTGTTATCAGCTTGCTGGCATCGGTTGTTCCGGCTGCAAAGGCAGCAAAGCAAAAGTTGGATTTTGCCTAATGTAAATTTCACGGAAACAACTCAAACAAACGCACATAGTCGCGTTGGTTTGTTGAGTGACACGAAATGCAGCCATTCCCTTTTTTATCTACCGAAAAATACACTTTGCTGTCGGGTTCATATTCCGCCCACAGCCATCCTTGCCCTGCTGCCGAATTGGTGCTTGCCTTTTCCATCACTGCAAGTAATTTGAGTTCACCGGTTGGCGAGTCATAAAGTTCTTTTACAATCAATGAGCCATCAGGGAATGTGCCACCTGCGGGCAGTTTGCCGTTGTCGGTTAATGCAGCTTGGGCAACCGCATTAAAGCGCACACGGAAAAATTTATTGTGCGGACTTGCGGAAGAGGATGGAAAAATTGCATTGTCATTTTTATAGTAGGTGAATCCTGCTGTGGTGTTGCTTTTGTCGAATAAAACTTTGTCGGCACCTGTGGCATTTTTCTTGCATTGTGTGAGTAACAGAACTGATGCCGTAAACAATGCTGCTGTGATAAACTTTAAATTGTGCATAGAAATGATTTTTTAGTTTTTAATAATTCGCTTGGTGTTAATGGTTTTGCCTTGCTCATCTTTTAAAGTAAAAAAATAAATGCCGCTGCTGAAATTTTGAGTGTTAATCGAAATCGTTTCAGCGAAATTGCTTTCTGAAATTTTTTCGCCAATGGCATTAGTAATAGTAAGTTTTAACGGCTGCGAAGTGTTGGTTGACACGGTAACCATATCGTGCACAGGATTGGGGAAAATTTCGAGTTTCAGTTCCTCAATTTGAGCAACACTGCTTACCACCGATGGCGTGCTGATGGCTGCCTGATAAATTTCATTGGTTGATGTGTTTTGTACAAATGCAATCACTCTGAGTTCATCCCATGCTTTTACGTTTGGCACCATTTGGTCAATGGCAATTGAAGTAACCTCATTCATGTCCTTTTTGAAAATTGTTGTGCCAAGAGCATCGGGCGCAAACTTGCGCATCACATAAGGATATTCTGTTTCAGAATTGTTACCCGGAGGAACTGCATAACTGCTTTTTAAAACCCTGCGCTCTGCAAACACAATGTATGCTTTCAAATTATCTGTGCTGTTATCGGAAAGCGATGTGATGGAAACGGTTCCCTGCACCCGGTCAGCAACTCTTGTCAGCCCACTCAAATCAATGCTGAAAGTAGATTGCACCGCAAGGCGGGCAGTGTGTTTTGCAGCAGCTTGATTTAAAAATGGTGCAGTGCTGTTTTTAAAATAGTTGCCATCCATGATGGTGTAGGGCGTTCCGCTGATGCCGTACAAATTTTTTCGGGCATCAACATCGGTTTTGTTTTCATTGTAAATGCCATCGGAATAGGGCGTGTTCACCTGATAGCCAAGCATCACGGCTTCCGCATTTTTCCCTTCCACAAAGGTGGTTAGCTGCGGTGTGTAGATGCCGCAATTAGAGCAGTTGGCATTGCTAAAATGCTCATACAAAACTACGCGCTGCTGCGCATGAGCAAAAGCCATTGCAAGCATTGATAAAATGAAGAAATACTTTTTCATACTGTGAACTTTAAGTGCAAACCTCTGCTATTAAGTTTAGATGATTTGTCGCCTTCGCGACACCATCAAACCTGACTAAAGGTTTTTCAAAACCACTTCGCTTCGGGTGTAGGTCAACTTCTTCTGATACTCTAAATCATTGATAATTTCTGTAACGGTTTGCCGCGTGGAGCAAATGATTCCGGCAATGTCGCTATGGGTCAGATAGTTTTTAATGCGAATGCCGGTGTCGGTTTTTGTGCCTTCTTTTTCGCCCCAGTCTTTTAAAAATTCTATAAGGCGCGAACGCACATCTTTAAACACCAAACTGCTGTAGCGATTAGAAATGCGCTTCATTTTTTCGCCCACCATTTTGGTGTAGTGCAAGGCGATTTCAGCGTTTTTGGTAAGCACTTTTTCAAAGTCATCCAATTTAAATGCGCAGATAACCACTTCCTTGCTCATTGCCTGTGCCATCTCGGTTTTGTTGCCGTTTTTGCTCAATGAAAGTTCACCGAAAAGGTCGCCCTGCTTAATGAAATCTTTGATGGTTTCCTTTCCGTTTTCCATTTCCACAATTCTAATCATGCCCACTTTCAACAAGTAAATGCGCGGCACTTCATCGTTGGCGAGGTAGATGAAATCATTTTTTGCGGCAGTGATGTAGCGCGTGAGTATGCATAGGTCTTTCACCTCGCTGTTGTTGAGCGTTTTGAACAACTGATGGCTGCGTAAATACCAATACTTTGTTTCTTGCTGTTCCATGAATGGTGTGGAAAGTTACACAAAGAGTTTGTTCATGGGGTATGCGTTGCAAGGTTAAAACAATACCTCCGCCAGTTGCCGCGCTTTACTTATGGGTTTTAAGCAACGGTTGCTATTTCCCCTAAAAGTTTTGTGTAAATACAAACCACGGCTGAATAGCTAATCACCCGTTCACAAGTTTCAACTCAGCCACTTCGTGAAAGTGCTTATCATAGGTTAGCAACGGAATTTTGTTTGCAACACATGTTGCCGCAATCCATACATCATTTTCCGGAATTGGTTTGCCCTTCACTTTTAGCTGGTGCCTGATGGAGGAGTAAAAATCAGCAACAGAATAGTCAATGTTTAACGGTTCACAGGAGGCTATGAATTCTTTATACTTTTTAAGATTGCGTGCTGCAAGCCCCGAATTTTTTGCTCCAAAAAGTAATTCACCGCAAAAGGTTATGGGCAAGTAAATAGTGTCAAATTTATTCAGATGTAAAAGTGTCTGTTTATCATTGTTCAGTAAAGCAATTGCAGCATTTGTGTCTAATGCAACTTTCTTTACCATTCTCCTTCAATTTTATTGAATGTGTCATTCACCGCTAAGGTTATCTTATTTGCCTGCTTTTGGGTAAGTATACCGGCAAACTTCAATACTTTCAACTTGTTTTTAACTACACCGATGTTGGCATTTTTTATTGTTTTTAAATACTCAAACACCTTATGCAATAGCTGAGGATTCTCTATTGAATTAATATCTCTGATTAGCTCTTCACGCAATACCATAATTTCTTCCTTTTATCTTACCAAAAGTATAATAGTCTTTTGAAAATTTCTTTCAGCTCCCGTTCGTGGGTTTCATCAGCCTCCGGCTTAAAAATATCCATCAAATTCACATCTCAAAAACCTTTAGTGGGCTTTCGGGGCATGCGCTACTGAAAAGATAAGCGCTTGCATCGGTAACTAAACCCGCTCTTACAGGGTTTTCGTGAATGTATTTTTCTTTCTGTTTTATCACATCCCAAGTGTACAATGGCGTGGGGTGATTGGTGTATTGCCAAAGGTGATAATTGCTGTATTGTTTGTTTGCCCTTGCTGCAAATTGAAACTGATGCAACAGCCAATCCTTTCTGCTCTCAAAAGCATTACTTTCAATTTCCTTCAGCAACTGTTTAGCAGTATAACTTTTAAACCTGCCTAACAACTCAGTCAGGTCTGCATCCAATCTTCTGCAAATCATGTGCAGGTGATTGGTCATAATCACATAGCTGAATATTTGCAGTTGCTCGTTCTGCTGACAGTGATGCAGATTTTGAACAAGAATATCTTTGTAAACTTTTCGGGAGAAAAGGTCTATCCAGCCGGTAACCGTAAGCGTTACAAAGTAAAGATCATCAGGTGATGTCTTTCTATACTCACTCATAGGAACGAATATAAGTGGTTTACGGCATTGGTGATGAATGCAGAGGGCGCGGGACGCGCACTACAAAACACGCTCGCGGGACGCGAGCGTGGGCGGGAATGCAAAAAACATTATTCTTGATACGATTTAGGAATTGCCATAGCGCGAAGAGTTGTTGCATAAAATCACTTACTAAAATTAAAGATGATTTATCCGATAGGAAAAGATTATAAATTTAGATTTACAGCAAGTGAGTTTAAAAAAGCTCTCATGCTTGGAAAAGCATTAGATGAAAACGGACTCGAGCACAATTTTTTTACTGAAAGGAAAGGTGAGACAATAATTGTAATTAGTCAAGTTGAAGTAACAGAGGAAGTATCTATACGTGCTAGGACATTTGATTGGCCAATAGTACTATTTCAATGTAAAATTAAATCACTAGCTCTTATAGTTTACAAGCTTAAAAGTTTGTTTTTGCCTCATGTTATTATTGATGAAGCGATTTACCTAAGTGCTATCGAATTCGAGGATTCCTTTAAAACAAGGCGTTGTTCATTTGGGGATTCAAATCATATAAGAAGGGTCAAATGTAAAGATTTGATTTTAAGTGGAATAGACACGGCATTCGGTATAAATATTTCAGAATCAAAAATCCATGGTGAACTACATATTGGCTCTTTTTGTGAAATTAAGGGGGAAACCTACTTGAAAGATAGTATAATCAATGAGGTTAGTGTGACCGGGTGGGATAATTGTGGTAAACTTACTTTAGAGGGAATAAAATTCCAGAAATTGAACTGGAAAGGGGTAATCAACAACTCACACATATGGTGTAATAACATCAACAAATTAGAAGAAGGAAGTGAAATCTCAATTGTAAACTCATCAATGGGTAATTGGGATTTAATTAACTGTGATTTTAGAAAATGTTCTATGATGATTTACAGTAGTAAAATTGTCGGGATGTTTTACACCAATACTCAATTTCCGACTACTTTATCCATTTTTCAATTAGAGGATAAGACTACACTTGAATCTGCTATACTTCATCATGGAATTTTAAGGGATGGATATAATCAATTAAAAACGGTTGCTCAAAAACTTAGCGACAAAAAAAATTTTTTATTATTTCAAAAGGCTGAGTTAGATAGCTTTTACAATTCTATAGAATGGCAAGACGACCCATTCACAAAATTTCAGTTGCTTTCTATGAAATGGAGCAACAGTTATGGGACAAATTGGAGCAGAGGTGTTGTTTTTGTTCTTTGTACAAACCTATTATTTTTTGCTGTTATTAATTTTCAAAGACCTATTGACTTTTCAAGATTTGACACATTTCTATCAGATTATTTCACGTTATTATTCTCAATAACTACTAAGCCAGTTATCTACTCAACCCCTTGGGAAGTTTCTTGGTTTTGGCTTAGTAGAATTTTTATTGCATTTGGAATTTACCAAACTGTTACCGCATTTAGAAAATTTGGAAAATCAGATTAAATGGCATTTAAACACGGTTAGAATTACTGTCATATTGTCTTTAAAACAACGCCTCCACAAGTTGCTGCACTTTGCTGATGGGTATCAGTTCCTTCGCAGCAGAGTGTCCTACAAGTCACTCTGCGTGCCATGAAGCACAACCACTTATCCTCAATACTTTTTTACCATGTAACTTCATAACCATCTAAAACAACCCCTCCACCAGTTGCTGCACTTTGCTGATGGGTATGAGTTGCAGTTGAAATTTAGATTCGTCAATGCCCTTGCTGTTAGTCATCTTATTGCTAAACAAACTCATACGGTCTGTAATTCACTACAGCATGTTCGGGTGGTGCGGCAATAGCATCTTCATCCACCGCCACCACCTTTATGGTAATTCCCTTGCTGTCAAAAAACTCGAGCAGGTATCCACGCTTGTTGTTTTTATCTTTCACCACATCCACTACAGTTGCCACATCACCCTTTTCAAAATGAAATTCGGGTAGTGGTTTTGTCAACTGCACCTCGCTATACAATGGAAATTCGCTTTTCATAAACTTCAATTTTTATCAGGAAACAATGTAATAAACCGGTAGTGTTCACTGTCTATGGCGGGCAACCAAATGGTTATCACACCAAAATTTTTCAAATTACCTTCCACTTCATACATATCGCCAAACGGAGTTTGTTGTTGCATTACCAGTTTAGTACTTCGGCTTTTGTGCCTGTGCTATAATCATCGAAAGCGACTCTGTCATCAAATTTAAACCCTTTTGCATGCAAAACTTTTTTCAACTTTCTGTAGCCGGTACTATTGTGGCTCGCATCTGATTTGCCCCTAAATACCACTCTGCAATACATATCCTTAAATTGAAGAAACCAGTTCGGGTATTTTTTTTCTAACTCTGTAATTGAATCAGCAAGTTGTTCATAGGCTCTGTCTAAGCTATTTTTTGTCTTAATTTCCACAAACATACTCTTGCCAAATCTGCCATGTTGGTCAGGACATCTTAGAATTAAAAAATCACAGCTTTTTACTCCCGTGGTTTGAGGAAGCAAACCGTTATCAACTTTGTAAACACACAGGCTAACTCTGTTGATGTTTTTTGCTAAAAAAGTGGATGAACGGGGATCGCTTAATGTTATCTTTGGTATAGATACTATTCCTGGGGTATAATAATAGGAAGACGTGTTGTTGAATGGATTACACTTCATCTGTTATGGGGTTTGCAATTTCAAACAACTGATTGTATATATCATTTATTGATTCAGAAGCAATATCCAATCTTCGGTTTTCAATTAAGTACTCTTCATCAATAATGTTTATCCCTCCATTTTGTGTTATTTCATAAGCAATGCACTTATTGGGGTTCAGACGAAAGTCGTTCGTAAGAAAAGTATTATCGGATAAGTGGATTTGACTAACTTCTTCGTTATGATTAGCCCCAACCTGAAAGGCATATATCAAATTATTCAATGCTGCTAATACGAAAGGACTGTGGGTGGTAATAACTACTTGGTCGGTACTACGATTTGAAAACGCTGCAATTGCTTCAACAATTCTCAGCTGCCCTTTAGGATCCAAATGAGATTCCGGCTCTTCAATAACCACAAAGCTTTCTTGGGTGTTTTCGGCTAAAAAAACCAATGTATTGAGAATCCAAAGGCTCTCTTGTTGCCCTGATGAAATATATGCTAATGAAACCTCAGTGCCATCGCCTAATCTTAGAATCTCCCCTTTTTTTGTTACTTCATAACTCCCCTTTAATATTTGTCGGCTTAAACCTTTAAGGGTGGTATTTCCATTGTTTACATTCCTGCCCCAACTTTTGAAATAATTTCTAATTGAATTACTTCTTTTTACGAATGTATCAGTAAGGTAATCAAGGTTTGCTTGCCCTATTATTAATTGTTCTGATAAAGGGGCTAAAAAGCTTCTTTGTGCGGGGATGTAAAAGTTGCTTTTGTTATCGCTGAATAAATTTGATACATCAACTTCAAGTTGACTATAAAAACTTTTGATAAACGGATTTTGACTTTCAGAAAAATCAACCTTTCCATTAAGTTCGTTAAACTCACTACACTTTGATAAAATAGTGTTATGGCTTCCTCTGAACGTTGGACCAAAATGAACGTTAAGTTGCTTTCTATCATTCACCGTTACTTCGATATGATTTTCAGCATCAGATGTAAACTGATATCTTAATTTGAAATCATTGCTCAAGCCAAAAGAGAGACCAAAAATGCCAATGAATTTTTCTTTTACCCTGCTTCCAAAATCATTTGGTTTAAAGTTGTAACTGCCTGTTCTCAAACATTCTGAATAATAATCTATTAAATCTTCTCTTAGCGATTTGAAAAAGTAAATTGATTTAGCAACAGTGCTTTTGCCTACGGCTCGCTCTCCTATCAATACAACGAAGTCTTTTATCTCAAGGTTTTCAATGTTGTTTATAGGGCCGAAGTTGTTTATGGTCAGATATTGATTCATCTTAATTCAATTTGATTGCCAAATGTAGTTGCAAAGTAAATACTCATGTCAGATGTTACAAGGCTGTAGTTTATTAAAATAGAATTGGTATGAGAATCTAAAGTCATTCTTCTCAATTACTTTTTCATCGGAGTCTGACCTTAGTCAAGCCAAGTCAAAACAACCCCTCCACCAATTGCTGCACTTTGCTGATGGGTATCAGTTGCAGTTGAAATTTAGATTCGTCAATGCCCTTGCTGTTGAATTTGGAGATAAACATGGTGCTGAAGCCCAGCTTGTCGGCTTCGGCAATGCGCTGCTCTATGCGGCTCACCGCGCGCACCTCGCCACTCAAACCTACCTCTGCCGCAAAGGCAATTTTTGAGGAAACGGGTTTGTCTTCATACGATGAAATCAGCGCGGCAACTATGGCTAAATCAATGGCGGGGTCTTCCACCCGCAAGCCGCCCGCAATGTTTAGGAACACATCTTTGGTGCCAAACCTAAAGCCCGAGCGTTTTTCCAAAACAGCTAACAGCATGTTCAGCCGTTTGCCGTCAAAACCCGTGGCGCTGCGCTGTGGAGTGCCATAGAAAGCGGGCGTTACCAATGCCTGTGTTTCAATCATCAGCGGGCGAATGCCTTCGAGCATGGAAGCCACCGTGATGCCGCTCAGTTCCTCTTCGCGTTGGGTCAACAAAATTTCGCTGGGGTTGGTTACCGCCCGCAAGCCGCTGCCCTGCATTTCGTAAATGCCCAACTCGGAGGTGGAGCCAAAACGGTTTTTGATGGTGCGCAACATGCGGTAGGTGTAGTTGCGGTCGCCCTCAAATTGCAGCACCACATCCACAATGTGTTCCAGCACTTTTGGTCCGGCAATCATGCCGTCTTTGGTGATGTGCCCGATGAGCACAATCGGAATGTCTTTTTCCTTGGCAAAGCGCTGCAACTCGGCAGTGCATTCGCGCAGTTGGCTCACGCTGCCCGGTGGCGACTCCACATACACCGTGTGCAGCGTTTGAATGGAATCAATCACCATCAGCGAAGGCTGTAAAATTTCTGCTTGTTTGAAAACTGCCTGAGTGTTGGTTTCGGTGAGCAAAAAACATTCCTCGTTTTCAATGCCGATGCGCGAAGCACGCAGGCGAATCTGCCGGTCGCTTTCTTCACCGCTCACATAAAGCACTTTTGTTTTCTTCAACTTCAAAGCCACCTGCAACAGCAAAGTGGATTTGCCGATGCCCGGGTCGCCACCCAGCAAAATCAATGAACCCGGCACAATGCCGCCACCGGTTACGCGATTGAGTTCGGCATCTCCGGTGTCTAATCTCATACCTTCTTCTTCGGTTACTTCGCCAATGGGCACCGGAACCGCAACACCCGTTCGCGCAGCGTAAGATTTCTCTTTGGCTTTCTCAACTTCTTTAGAGGTGTGTTCTTCTACGTATGTATTCCACTCGCCACATGCAGGGCACTTGCCCACCCACTTGGGCGAGTTTGCTCCGCAGTTCTGACACACATAAACTGTTCGCTGTTTTGCCATTGGGGTGGTGAAGGTAATGAGTTGAAGGAATCGAATAAATTTTACATTAGCTCAATGCGACTTACAATCGGTTTATTTTTTTTGATGCTAATCACTTCATGCGAAAAAGCGCCATTTCAACCCACCATGAACTGCCCTGCATTTAAAAGAGGAATGCTGCAAAAAGATGCAACTACAGTTGGCTCCGAAATCAGAAAACTGACTTTCGATTTATTTCCAAATCCAATTCCTTTAGATAGCATCGGGCATTTGAAAAATATCAGCGTGCTCACTTCGCGCATCAACAACAGTTGCAACTTTTCTGCCCGCGGCATTTGCTATTTATGTATTCCTGGCAATCCTCCGCAATCGGAGGTGGAAGTTACTTTCGCATCATCAACGGTGGATGTGGTGATGTCGTTTACGTTGGTGGTGGATGAAAACAATATGTTGAGGGTGCAGGAAATCTTTTGATGTTCAACACTTACAACCCACAGTCGAAAAATTTCTTCTTTCTATGCATGTATACATCCAAATTGTTAATCCCATGTTGTATTGTTTTGGCGGTATTCTTTTTTGCTTCTTGCCACAAACACACTAAGGGTGTTGAAAGCCCCACGCTTATAGTTCACTCACCCATTCCCGATTCCATCTACAATGCTTCCGATTCGCTGCTCATTGCATGGAGTGCATCAGATGATGTGGATTTACATGAAGCAATAGTGGAGTTATCCGATGAAGGGGGCAACATTGTTTTTGCCGATTATCCTTATGTGCACGGAAAGCAAACCTTTAGTTACAACAAGAAAATCAAAATTGCAGTTGTTGCCAAGCAATCTTTTGGCATCCGGATTAGGGTAGAAGACCACGATGGAGGCAGCGCGGAAGTTTTATCAGTCTTCTTCATGGAGTAAAATCACCTTCACATTTAGTTAGCTATATTCACCTTCTGTAAACAAACGGACACATGACTATGAGGTTTATTCTACTTTGTTCACTGATTGTTTCTTCGTTGACTTTTAGAAGTCAGGAGTGCGGAATAATTTATGTAACGCCCGGTGGTGCAAGCAGTGGAGCTGCCGGCACACGTGCTAATCCTGCCAATTTTGCTTATGGTTTAACGCTGGTGAGTGGCAGCAACACGCGCCTTTGGCTGGCAGAGGGAACTTATCCGCTTTCGCAACCGCTTCAGTTGGTAAACAATGTTACCATCGAAGGCGGATTTAACGCCACAACTTGGGTGAAATCTAATGCCACACCCACCATACTTTCAAAAGATGCAAGCAATGTGATTCCTGCGCCTGCAAATGCTTTGGTTGGTGTTGCGGGTTTGAATGTAAGCGGTTTCCGTTTGCAGGATTTGACCATTCAGGTGGCAGCAGCAACAACTGCCCAAACATCTGTTTATGGCATATACTTGAACGGATGCAGCAACTATAACATTGTTAGGTGCAATGTAACCACAGGCGCTGCGGGTGCAGGGCTTTCGGGCACAGCAGGCGCTGCGGGACCAGCAGGAGCAAATGGCGCTAATGGTTTGCCGGCAGGCAATGAGCAATCGAACCCCAACAATGGAGGTGCAGGTGGCGCAGGTGGTGGCAATGGCTTGAATGGTGGCGATGGAGGAACACGCGGACGCTGGGCTAATTATGCGCCTGCAAACGGAGCTGTGGGCGGGGGAGGAGCAGGATGCGGAGGAACAGGCGGGGTTCGCGGCACAGGCGCAAGTTGCGGCTGCGGAATTTTTGGCACCAGCAATAACACCAATTGCTCAGGGTCTATGCCCACACAGGGTGGCATTGGTGGCAACGGAACTGCGGGAGCAAATGGAGCTGGCGGACCGCAAGGGATTGTTGCAGGGGGATACTTTGTTCCGGGTGCTGCCGGAGGAAACGGCACCGATGGAACAGGAGGCTGTGGCGGAGGCGGAGGCGGAGGCGGAGGAGGAAGGCAACAAGACGGACCCGACCAAACCGGTGGCAGCGGTGGTGGCGGTGGCGGTGGCGGTGGCGGTGGCATTGGCGGCACCGGAGGGACAGGAGGTGGAAGTTCCTTTGCTGTGTTTTTGTTTAACAATGGTGCAGGTGGTTCAGTAACTGACTGTAGTTTAAATCCGGGCGCGGGTGGTGCAGGTGGTGCCGGTGGCGCGGGTGGCGCAGGCGGAGGTGGTGGAACGGGAGGCAATGGAGGAACGGGTTTTGGTTGTGCAACAAGCCCCGGAGCAAGAGGGGGCAATGGAGGCAGCGGTGGAAGTGGAGGCAGCGGTGGCAATGGCGCAACAGGTTTAAGTGTTGCTTTGAGTGAAAACGCAGGCACTGCGGTGGCTCAGCAAAACATCACTTCTGTTCCGGGTAATCCACCTGTGGTTTCGGTGGCAAATCGAGGATGTGTGAATGCTGAAGTAACATTTACATCGGGTGGTGCAGGCAACTGGAATTTTGGCGCAAATGCAAATCCATCTACCGCAAGCGGAAGTGGTCCTCATGCAGTGGTCTATACTGCGTTAGGCAGAAAAACGATTCAGTTTTCGGGAACCACGTTCACCGATTTTCTTGAAATTTTTAATAACGATTTAACGCTTCCCTCCATCACTGAGCAAAACGCAACACATTTTACCGGTTGCCCCGATTCCTTTACCACTGCTTTGGTTGGAAGTTTATATGAATGGGATTTTGGCGCTAATACTTTACCTCAGTTTGCATCTGGCGCAACTGCGCAAACTGCCGGAACTGTTTTCCTTACACCCGGAACGCATGTGGTGAGGGTATGGGTAACCACGCCATGTTGTGGAAGGGTGTTGGATTCGCTTGTGGTGAATGTTCAGCAAAGCAATTTGAACATCAGCCTTGCTGCAAGCAGCACATCTGTTTGCGCAGGCGAAAATGTAACCTTCACCGCCTCGCCAAATTCATACGTGAATTATCGCTTTTTCCTGAACGGAACCGAGGTGCAAAACAGTGCAAGCTCAACTTATTCTAACAGCAGTTTGCAGCAAAACGACACGGTGTTTGTTATTGCTTTCGATGGAAGTTGTTTCACAAACATATCCAATAACATAGTGATGAATGTGAATCCGATTCCTTCGGTTACACTTGCAAGTTCCGATGCCGACAACAGCATTTGTGCAGGCGAAAGCATCACTTTCACTGCCAGCCCCACAGGCTACACTCAATATCAATTTTTGAACAATGGAGTGGCAGTGCAAACTTCGCCAAGCAACACTTACACAACCACAACACTTACTTCGCCAAACAGCATCACTGTGATTGCCACCAACAATGGCTGTAGCAGTCAACCCAGCAGCGCTATTGCCACAACCGTTATAGCTTTGCCCGCAACAACGCTTTCAAGCAGCGATGCAAATGACACTATTTGTGATGGCGACAACATCACTTTCACTGCTCAGCCTTCCGGATTGAGCAACTATGAGTTTTTTGTGAATGGAGTTTCGGTGCAAAGTAGCGCTTCAAATTCATTTTCAACCAACCTGTTGCCGAATGGCGCTCAAGTGCATGTGGTTCCAAGCAATCAGGGTTGTGTAGGCGCTCAAAGCAACGTTGTTACAACTGTTGTTGTTGCCATTCCAAGTGTTTCGCTTGCGGTGGATGACGATGAGGTTTGTGCAGGAGAGGTGGTTATTTTCACGGCTACTCCTGCCGGTTTCAGTTCCTATAATTTTCGTGTTAATGGCGCAACGGTTCAGAATACTGCTTCGAACACCTTCCTTACTACCTCGCTGCAATCAGGCAACATTGTTACCGTTATTCCCACCAATGCAGGGTGTGCAGGCGCTGCAAGCAATAATGTGAGTGTTGCCATAAACCCTTCACCCACAGTGAATGCAGGTGCCGATTTCGCTGTGTGTGCCGATGCCGCTGATGTTACGCTTGCAGGTTTTTCACCTGCCGGAGCAACATGGAGTGGCAGTGGAATAACAAACTCAGGCGGGGTTTTCAGCCCTTCGGGTGCCGGTGTTGGTGTTCATGCGCTTGCGCTGGCTTTCACTGCCAACGATTGCACCGGACGCGATACTTTGTTGGCAACAGTGAACGCACTGCCCAATGCCAATGCAGGAAATGATGTGGCAATTTGCGAAGGCTCAAGCACCACGCTTAATGCAAGTGGTGGTGTTACCTTTTCATGGTTGCCTGCTTCGGGCTTAAACAATCCGAGTGTCTCTTCTCCATCTGCTTCGCCAACTTCCACAACCACATATAGTGTTTTAGTTACTGATGCGAATGGTTGTTCAGCATCAGATGATGTTACGGTTACAGTAAATGCTTTGCCTGTTGCAGCATTTGAAGTAACCGGAAATTGCGCAACCCTGCCCATTCTTATCAATAACAATTCATCACCGCTTGGAAGCACCTACCAATGGACTTTTGGCGATGGGAATACTTCTAACCTTGCAGCTCCAACACACACATTTGCAAATGCCGGAACTTTCAACATTACATTGGTGGCAACACTTGGTGCTTGCTCTGCAACTGTGGCACGGCAGGTTTCTGTTTCGCCTTTTCCAGAAGCTGATTTTAACGCAATGCCACGTGTGGTTTTGCAGGGGGAGGAAGCAGTAGCTTTCACTAATGAATCGAACAATGCAATAGCTTTTGTGTGGAGTTTTGGCGATGGCAGCGCTTCCACTGAAACTGATCCATTACATGTGTATGCCGACACCGGCTTGTATGATGTGCAGCTGATTGCAACCTCAGGTTTGGGTTGTGCCGACACTGTTTTGAAAACGCAATACATCAAAGTGATTGAACGCAGCCTTGTTTTCATTCCAAATCTTTTCAGCCCAAATGGCGATGGCAGCAACGATTTCTTTCAGGTGATTGGCAAGGGAGTGCAGCAATTTGACCTGCGTATTTTCAATCGTTGGGGTGAGCAGGTGTTTCAAAGTTTTGAACTCAACCGTCCGTGGGACGGTTACTATAAAGGCGAACTTTGTTCACCGGGCATTTACACCTATTCCCTGAAACTGCTTTACACAAACGGCAGAACCGAGAAGAAAAAAGGCTCCATTACATTGCTGCGATAAAATCAAAACAGTTGCTCAGTGATGAAAAAGAAAATTGTTGCATTAACAGGCGCAGGCATCAGCGCAGAGAGCGGCATCAAAACTTTCCGCGACAGCAATGGTTTGTGGGAGGAACACCGCATTGAGGATGTTGCAACCCCCGAAGCCTGGCACCGCAACAAACAGTTGGTGCTTGATTTCTACAACCAACGCAGGAAGCAATTACGGGAATGCCATCCCAACGATGCTCACAAAGTTTTGGCTGAGTTGGAAAGCAGATATGATGTAACCGTAATTACACAAAATGTGGACGACCTTCACGAGCGTGCAGGTTCAACTTCTGTTATTCACTTGCATGGCGAGTTGATGAAAGTGCGCAGCAGTGTTTATGACAACCTGATTTATGAATGGCGAAAAGATTTAGCCATTGGCGATAAATGTGAGCGAGGCACTCAGCTTCGTCCGCATATTGTTTGGTTTGGCGAGGCAGTGCCCATGATGGAATATGCTGTTCCGGTTGTTCAATCGGCAGATGTTGTTTTGGTGGTTGGCACTTCAATGCAGGTTTATCCCGCAGCAGGTTTAATTCATTACGCACCACGAAACGCGCAGAAGTTTTACATTGACCCGAAAGCAGATGAACATTACATGCCGGGAGTTACATCCATTGCCGAAAAGGCAACCATAGGAATGAAAAAGTTAAGAGAGGAATTCATGCACTAATTCATTTTCGGTTAACTTCACCACTGCGGTTAATGAGCAATGAAAGTTTTTTCCTTTTACAAAAATCCGTTTTTCACAGGCACGATTGTTTTCGCGGCACTGTTGTTGCTCACTCAATTCATTACCTACCAACGTTATCTGATTTTTCAATCGGCACAGCAGCGCGAGTTAAACAGTGTTGCCACGCTTGCACGCGAAAGGCTGCAAACTACTTTGAGTAACGCACTTTCTGCCACTCAAACTTTGGCATTCATTGTAAAGGAATATGGTGTGCCAAACGATTTTGATGAGCTTGGACAAGAAATTTTAGCATCAAACAAACACATTGATGCCATTCAGTTAGTGGAGGGAGAGGTTATTACTCAGGTTTATCCTTTGGATGGAAATGAAGCTGCTATCGGCTACAATATCCTTCGTGATACCCTCAGAAACAAGGAAGCCATTAAGGCAATTTTAAAGCGCGAATTGTTTTTTGCCGGACCGTTTCAACTCAAGCAAGGCTACGTGGCGGTGGTTGGCAGACTTCCGATTTTTGAAAAGGATAAATACAAAGGATTAGCAGCGGTAATCATCAAGCTTTCAACACTCATCAAAGCAGCTGAAATTGACACTTCCGACAATGCCAATTATCTTTTTCAACTTTCAAAAATTAACCCTGAAACAGGCGAGGAGGAGTTCTTCTTACCTAATCCCGAGCAATTTGTTCATAAGCACTCTGTTTCTATTGATGTTCCAAACGGCTCATGGAAACTCTATGTGATGCATCGCAACTCGCAGGTTTTGATATCGCCCATTCCATTTTCATTGTTGGGTTTGTTACTTTCTTTTTTGGGCGGAGTATTGGCTTGGTTTGCAACCAAGCAGCCCTTGGAACTAAAAAAACTTGTTGATGAAAAAACCAAAGCGCTTTCTGATAGCGAAGAAAATTACCGCAGCACTTTAGCGCGTGTCAGCGATGCGTTTGTTGCTTTAGATAAAAATTGGAATTACACTTTTATCAATAAAAAAGCCGCTGAAATGCACGGGCGTTTGCCTGAGGAGTTGCTTGGGAAAAATATGTGGGAAGAGTTTCCTTACGTAAAAGATGAACCTTTTTATGATGCGCTGCACAAGGCAATGGAAACCCAGCAGCCAATGAGTGTGGAACTGTACTATTCAAAACACGACAGGTGGTTTCAGGATTACATTTATCCATCACAAAACGGTATCACCATATACTATAGAGACGTAACCGAGCAGAAAAAAATCACTGAGGAAATCAATAGCGAGCGAATCCTTTCGGAGAATATCTTAAAAAGCCTGCCGGGTGTTTTTTACATGTTTAATGAGAAAGGCGAGTATCAAAGATGGAATGACAATTTAAGCATTGTAACAGGTTACTCGCATGAAGAAATTAAACACATGCACCCCATTCAGTTTTTTGATGATGATGAAAAGGGCTTGTTGATTGAAAAAATCACCAATGTGTTCAAGTCGGGATTTGATGAGGTGGAAGCAAATTTTGTAACCAAGTCGGGTGAAAAAATTCCATACTTCTTTAATGGTTTCAGAGTTGAGTTGCAAGGCAAACTAAACTTGATTGGTGTTGGTATTGATTTAACTGCACGCAGAAAAGCCGAGCAGGAAATGAAAACATCAAATGAGCGTTTTAAACTCGTTTCGAAGGCAACGAATGATATTGTTTGGGACTGGAATTTACAAACCAATGAAATTTGGTGGAACGAGAACTACTACAGATACTTAGGCTATGAGCAAAAACATGGCGCTGAAAAAATAGAAGACACATGGAGCAAGCACATTCATCCTGAGGATAAAGCACGCGTTGAAAAGGGAATTTATGACGCAATTCAGAAAGGCAGTTACTATTGGACTGATGATTATCGTTTCTTCAAAGCAGATGGAAGTATTGTGAATATCTATGACAGGGGTTACATCATTTTTGATGCAAACAACAAGCCCTATAGAATGGTTGGCGCAATGCTCGACATCACCAAAATTCGTAATGCCGAACAAGAAGTGCGCAGGTCGCAAATTGCGCTAAGGCAATTGTCTGCACACCTTCAATCCATTCGCGAAGAGGAACGCACCTACATTGCACGCGAAATCCACGATGAACTTGGGCAGCAACTCACCTGCCTGAAGATGGACGCATCATGGCTGAACAAAAAGGTTGATAAGTCAAATGATGATGTAACAGAACGTATCAAGGGCATGATTGAAATGATTGACGACACTGTGAAAACTGTGCGCAGAATTGCCGCTGACCTTCGCCCCGGAATTTTAGATGACTTAGGCTTGATTGCAGCTTTGGAATGGCAATGCCATGAGTTTGAAAAACGAACAGGAATACAATCGCATTTTGAATGTTTGAGCCCAGATACAGACTTTGATAAAAACACAGCCACTGGTGTTTTTCGTGTTTATCAGGAAATACTAACCAATGTGGCAAGGCATTCCAAGGCTACCGCAGTGCAAACAAAGGTTGAATGCACCGATAACTTGCTTATCTTGCAAGTGCATGACAATGGAGTTGGTTTTGATGCCGCTGCGGTGAAGGAAAAGCACACGCTTGGGCTGTTGGGTATGAATGAACGTGTGGCGATGTTTAATGGTGAAATTGACATTGCCAGCGAGAATGGCAACGGAACCATCATCACCATTAAAGCGCCAATCCTGCTTGCAACCGAAAAAATTGTTTGACCATGAATAGCACTCAAGAACACAAAATCTACTACCAAAAAATATACTCCAATCGGACATTACCAATGTCCATCAAAAATCAAATTATACACACATGAAATTTCTTATTGCCGATGACCATGCGATTGTCCGAAAAGGATTGATTCAGTTGATGAAGGAGGAGTTTCCTTCAGTTGAAGTAACTGAAGCAACGGATAGCGAGGATGTTTTTCAAAAAGTGCGCAATCAATCGTGGGATGTTATTTTACTCGACATTTCAATGCCCGGTAGAAATGGTTTGGATATTCTAAAGCAGTTGCGTGCAGATGGTGTAAAAACACCAATTCTTATGCTGAGCATGCACCCTGAAGAGCAATATGCATTGAGGGTTTTAAAAGCAGGCGCTAACGGCTTTTTGAACAAGGAAAGCGCTAACACAGAGCTGCTTCACGCCATTCAGAAAATTCTTTTGGGCAGAAAGTATGTTTCGGCTGCGCTTGCAGAAAAACTTGCTGAGGGTGTTGGTGAAAAAATGCTGGATAAACCATTGCACGAGTTGCTTTCAGACCGTGAAATGCAAGTGCTGCAAATGATTGCATCGGGAAAAACTGTGTCTGAAATTGCCGATGAGATATCGCTAAGTGTAAACACCATTAGCACTTATCGCGCCCGTCTGCTTGAAAAACTTGCACTAAACAATAACGCGGAGCTCACGCGCTATGCTTTGGATAACAACTTGGTTTAAGGCTGAAACAAATTCTTGCTCAGTTTATTGAGCAAGAATTTTATTGCCGATGATGTTTCATTGAAGTCAGGTAGCTTTCTTCCTTTGAAAATCAGGCAGAATGCCAATTGAGTGTTTTGCTCACTCAGGTTTTTGTAAAGCTCAGTTTTCTCTTTTCTCCAGCACTCACGCATCAATCGTTTAATTCTGTTGCGGTCTTTTGCGTGTTTGAAATTTCGTTTTGGAGCAGCAAAAGTGATTTGCGCAGGGTAAAATGTTTGAAGCGATTCGGGTAAATACAAAAGGGCAAAACCACTTTTTTGAATGGATTTGCCCTCTGCAAATAGTTTATCTATCAACTTAACGTTTGTCAGCCGCTCAGCCTTGCAAAAGGTTTGTTTACCCTCAAGCCTTGAGGCATCAAACGTTATAGAATGATTACTTGAGACGTTTTTCGTCAGAAACGGTGAGTTTTTTTCTGCCTCTGGCTCTTCTGCGGGCAAGTAATGCTCTTCCATTTTTAGTGCTCATGCGGTCACGGAATCCATGTTTATTTACGCGCTTTCTACGGCTCGGTTGGAATGTGCGTTTCATTGCTTTTTATCTTTATACTTTTTAAAAAAGGACGGCAAAGATAGCATTTCTGTTCACATGGCAACAAGGAATTTGCTGCCACGCCAAAAAAACTATTGACCTAAATATGCTTTTAATGATTTGCTGCGTGTTTGCGAACGCAATTTGGTTATAGCTTTGTCTTTTATCTGACGAATTCTTTCGCGGGTAATGCCCAATTCCTCTCCAATGTCTTCCAATGTTTGAGGGTGTTCAACACCAATGCCAAAGAATCTTTTTATCACTTCGCGTTCACGGTCTGTAAGCGATGATAGTGTTCGCTCGGTCTCTTGCTTTAAGGATTCTTTGTAATCCAAATGAGCATCGGTTTTATCAGCGTTAATGTTTTCCAAAACGTCAATCAAGGCATTGCTTTCGCCATCGGTGAAAGGTGCATCCATGGACACGTGACGCGCTGAAATTCCCAATGTAGCCTCCACTTCTTCAACCGTGATTTCAAGCATTTCAGCCAACTCATCGGGAGTGGGTTCACGCTGATACTTCTGCTCTAAATCAGAAAATGCTTTGTTGATTTTAGTAAGGGAGCCAACTTTGTTCAAAGGAAGGCGAACCAAACGGCTGTGCTCAGCTAATGCCTGAATAATGGATTGGCGAATCCACCAAACTGCATAGGAAATGAATTTGAAACCACGAGTTTCATCAAACTTCTGCGCAGCTTTTACTAAGCCAAGGTTGCCTTCGTTAATAAGGTCATTCAATGACAGCGAATTGTTTTGATACTGCTTTGCCACCGAAACCACAAAACGCAAGTTGGCGCGGGTAAGTTTTTCTAATGCAGTTTGGTCGCCTTGGCGAATTCTGCGCGCCAAATCCACTTCTTCTTCGGGTGTAAGCAAATCTTCTTTGCCTATTTCCTGTAAGTATTTTTCGATGGATTGGCTTTCGCGGTTGGTAATTGACTTGGAAATCTTGAGTTGCCTCATGATTCTATTTTGTTTTAAATTTTAACTGAATATGCCTGAGAAAAAGCACGCGAAGGTAACATTTTACCATTAAGGTGCAATATAGGTTCGGAAACGCCTTAGCGCAAGTTTTATTTTAAAATTTCTTCAGGAACCGGAATCGGTTGGATTTCCGGTTTGGTTTCCACTGCTTTTTTGGGTTTCACTTCATGAATTTCCTTTAGCCAAGCCACAATTTCAGGGAGGATTTCCGGAACGTTCTCGTGCATCAGTGCGTGTGTCATGCCAGGGTAAACAGTCATCTTTTTCTTGCACTGTAGTTTTTCAAAAAGGGTTTTGGTGTAATGAAGCGGGAAAATGGAGTCGGCATCCCCTTGAAACACCATTACCGGAACTTTTATTTCTGCAATTGGTTTAGCAAGTTCTGTTGTTGCAAGCGACTGCAGCGCACGCAGCGAAACTGTTTTTAGTGTTAGCGGGTCGCTTTCTATAAAGTTTTTTGCATTGCCGAAATAACGAACCGGAATTTTTTCCAAATCAATGTATCCGGTTACCGGAAGTTGTGCCTGCGGCAACACATAGCCTGCTTTTGTAAGCAATACTTTTAAATACTTAAAAAGTCTCGGATGCCTTGCCAGTTTTATTGTTTCAGGCGAAGTGAGGTCGGCAAAATTCTGACATGTTACGCCTTTTAGCCGATCATCTTTTGCTGCCATGTAAAAGCTGACAATTCCGCCCTGGCTGCTGCCCATCAATGATACATTTGGATTGAACCGCTGGATTGCCCACGTAACAACGCTTTCAGCATCGCGCATGATTTCTGAAATAGTGTAATCGCCCCTCACGCCCTCGCTCTGCCCATGCCCGCGAGGGTCGAAACCAATTACATTGAAACCCTGCTCGCCCAACTGAAACATGAAATCGGCATAGCAAAGCGAATAGATTGCTGTGCCGGGCACAAAAACAACAGTTGGCGCTTCCTTTGCATATTCATAAACATCTATGTGCAGTTTTAATCCATCGCTGAAAACCACATCACTATGAAAATTATCGCGTAAATTTTGAGGATAACCAAGTGTTTCGGCAATGAAATTGAAATAGTCATCAACTGACTTGAACATTTTGTCTTTCGCTTGTAACATACACTTCACATTTTGTTGAAGCAAGTATAGAGTAATTTTTTGCCCAACAAAATATGATTGTAATTAGCTGTTATTCAATAGATATTGGATGATAACAAGCGTGAATGTGTAGTGGAAAATGTGAATTAGCTTTTGGCAGCGCGCTTATTGCGCCTGTATTCACTGAAAGAAATCATCTTTTGCTTTTGCGCATCCCAAAGATTTGCCCGCATGGTTTTTAGGCTCTCCCAAAAAGTGATGGTGTTGGTGTGTTGTTCAAACACCGGATTCTCTTTGTGGCACTTCGGCAAATTATAGTTTGGAATTGCCGGACTTAAATGATGAATGTGATGATAGCCAATGTTGCCGGTGAGCCAATGAAACAGGCGCGGCAGCTTGTAGTAAGTACTTCCTTTCATGGCAGCCACCACATAGTTCCAGTTGTCTTTTCCGCTTTTATAGATGTTTTCATACTGATGCTGGATGTAGAAAAACCAAAGCGCGTAAGTGCCGAAGAACAACAGATTCACAAACTGCACCACCAAAAATTTCATTGGTCCGATGAGGTAAGCTAACAAAGCATAAAGCGCAACAAACATCAAATTGCTGATGAACACATAGCGCTTGTAACCTTTGAAGTACTCGGAGCGCATAAACGCAAAGCGATTGTAAATCACCACATAGATGAAACCGCCAATGGTGAACAAATACAAGGGATTGCGATAGATGCGATACCATATTCTGCGCGGCAGCGAAAGCGAAGCATACTGCTCGGTTGAAAGGCATTCGATGTCGCCAATATCGCTGTACTCCAACTGGCCATTGTGTGCATGATGAAAGCTGTGATTGCGCGCCCAATACTTGTAAGGAATCAAAGTGCAGATGCTGCATATTGTTCCGATTATGTCGTTTGCTTTTCGGCTGCGCAGGAAAGAACTGTGCCCGCAATCGTGCTGAATAATGAAAATTCTGCCGAGGATAAATCCGTTCAGAATTGCCACCAACACCGACAGCATCACCGATTTATCAAACAGATAAATCTGCAAGGCAAGCAATGCGATGTAGAAAACAAAACTGTTGGCTAACTGAATGCTGGCGCGCTTCACGCTTGGCATCTGATACTTACGAATAACTGAATTCCAGTTGGCTAAATCTTTGAGCAGTTGCTCTTTGTTGAATGACGACACTAAATGAAATGAATTTTGATGGGCAATGATAGCACTAATCAGCTATTATTTCACCTCCAATTATTCATTAGAAACAACTCAAACTGCGGCTATTGACAAAGAATTGCTTAATCAGCAAATCACAGTTATCTTTGGAGAGCTAAATCACGAATGTGGTAGTGTCTGAGATTCAGTTATATGGACTTTTAAAAAGCAAAATTGGGCGAACGCGAAGCGGAGGCATTTGTGGAAATTCTTGAGAAAAGAGTTGATAAGAAGTTTGATGAGTCAAAAATTCTATTGGCAACCAAACAAGATGTTGTTCAAGCAAAATTAGATATGATAAAATGGATGGTTGGTTTTTGGTTGGTGCAAATGGCAACAATTATAGGTTTGTACTTCAAGGGTTAGACAAAAATCCAAATCATAAAACTGCTTTGCAACTCAGAAACCCATTTTACGTGTAGAATTTGTTTTAAAAAAATTCAGCAGCTAAAGCCCGTTTGTTTTACAAGCTTTGTTGTTGAAATCAATTAAGTTCTATTTTTTAAATCATCTATCTTTGAAGTCAATTATGAGTGTTGTTATTGCCCGTATAAAAAATGAAGAGCATGTTCATTTGCTCAAAAAGTTCATAGGCATTTTAAACGAAAAAGCTGATGTATTCACTGATGAAGAATACAGGGAAGCTTTCTTTTTCAAATTGTTGGAAGAGGGAAGAAAATCAAAAACACTCAGTGCTACAGCAGCAAAAAAGGCATTAAAGCAACATGGAATTGCTTTTTAAAAATTCCTTTTTCCGTGATTTGTCGGAGTATAAAAGCAAGTTGCTCAAAAAAGCTTTGAGTGAGTTATTGGGAACTATTTCAATCGCAAAATCAGTCAGTTCAATTTCCGGTTTAAAACGATTGAAGAGAACAAATGCCTTTGAATGTAAAATTGAATTGAAAGTACAAGCAAAAGCCTATTGGATTTTGTGTGATGTAACATCCGATGGAATTGTTTTTATCAGAATTAAATCTGAGGCTTGGTGTAAAAAGCATTTAAGAAAATAGTTGCTATAATCCTTGAATGCAGGTATTGCTATACTCGGACTAGAAATCATACCCAAACGTAAAATACACCACAGGGCGTTTGGTTACTTCACCGGTGTCAAGCCCCCAAGCCAAATCAAGTTTCATAAAATAGCCAAGTAAAGAAGTGCGCAAGCCACCGCCAAACCCCATGATGATGGGTGTTTTGTAACGCTTGATACGGACTGTGGAAACCGCATTGGTGTAGGTTTCGGTGAATAGCGGATTGTTGTCGCTGAATGGCGAAACACCTTCCCATGCAGTGCCGGCATCCACAAAACCCACTAACATGAAATTGCGCACAAACTCGCTGCGGATGGGCGCTCTGCGCGATGCCGCAAAAATCGGGATGCGGATTTCTGAATTGATTACAGCATAACTATTGCCGTTGCGTGCATTCTGCAAAAAGCCGCGCAGCGGTGTGGCAAGCGTTTGAAAAGCGTAGCCATTTTCGCGGTTGATAGGTGTGCCTCTGTCAAACCTTTCACCGCGAACATTGATGAACCAATTGTCCACCGCACCTAAATAGTAAATCAATTTTCGGTTGCCCACACTTGAAGCCCAACTGAAACGGTTTGCCCAAATAATTTGGCGGAAAATTTTCAGATAGTAGCGCGCATCCACACCAAAAGTGGTGAACCATGCATTGTTCATTTGCGGCACCGAAAAATCATATTGCTCGCCCGCTGTTTTTGTGGCGAATGGAAATTCTTTATGCACTTCCAAAAACGCCTTTGCACGAAAACCATAGCAAATATTTTCCTGAGCCATCATAGTATTATCAAACACATATTCCCCTTTCACAAACAACCAACTGCTGGTTTGATTTGGTGCAAAAAGCGTTGCACTGTCAATGGCTTTAAAAACAGTTTTGTCATGCCGGTAGGCTGCGCCAAAACCTATGCGCTGCAACACATCAAGCGGATAGCGAAAATCGGCTTCCACATAATTTGTTTTCACCGCCACATTGTTTTGTGTGATGGATTGGCGGTAATAAGTGAACTTTTTATCCAAGCGTCTTTTCAAATTCTCGTAGGTAATAAAGTATTCACTATTGCCGCTGATGCCCGAAAATGGCAAACGCATTCCACCATAAATTTTGTGGTCTTCAAGCAGGTCGGTGATGCCCAACTTAATGGCAAAGCTGATGGGCGGATTAAAGAAAACAGGATTGTCGGGGTTGAAAGGCTGATAGCGCGTAAGGATAATGTTGTTGTCTAATTGCGTTACCACATCATCTACCGAAAAACGGACAAAGTAAGGACGCACTTTGGTTTGCATAAACTGAAAACCGGTTTCAATTTGTGCATTCACGTTGGCATTGCTCCGCACACTGTTCAGCGAATCCCAATCGAACAAAATTACATCATAATCAAACTCGCTTTGAAAGTCGAAAGGGCGAGGCTCGCGGCTTGGTTTAAGTGCGTTTGAAGCCGATGATTGCTGCTGCTTTGCCGCAACAACAGAATCGCTTTTTTGTGATGAGACCCGCGATGCAAAACGCGCACTCTTTCCCCAGTTGGTAAGGAAATTTCCTGCAGCCGATTCTTCCTCTTCGCTGTAAGGAATTTTGTAGAAATGTGTTTTGTTATTCTGCTTCACCAATTCAATCAAAAAACCTTTTTCAGGAACCACTTGCTGTTCGCGCACATTGTAGAGATAGTTGGAATGTTGCCTCACCACACCTTTCAACTTAAACACCGGCTTACGAATGGTGTTGGTGATGGTTACATCTTCTTCATCCAGATATTCCAACACATCTTCATTTTCTTTCACCGTGATGGAGTCTTGTTCTCCGGTTTCTTTGTCGGTGTAAAGGAAAGTTTGCTCCCAGTGGTCGAAGCCATTTTCTAAATAGCCGGTGTAGCGGTTGTTGATGCCGTTGGCATCGCTGAGGTAGCTGAAAGTGCTTTCACCAAAAGGCTGAGGGTAGGTTTCGTTGGCATAAGGTGTGTTGGTGATTTGATAAAGCGCGTTGGCGTTGTTCAAATCAATGAAGAATAAATCGAGTTGTTTGTTGCTGAAACTCTGATTCAAAAAACGCTCTTCTTTCTTTTCATCGTTCGGGCGATTGCTCGAAAACAAAATGCCTTTCACACTGTCGGTTTCAATGTAGCAGGGTTGCAGGTCATCAAAATAATCGTTGGTTAAACGAGTAACAGTTGTTGAAGCAATGCGATAAAGAAAAATATCCGACTGCCCCGCCTGCACTGCGCTGATGACAAGATTTTTGGAATCGTTCATGAAGTTTATGTGCAGCACTTTCTGGAATTTATCCATGCGCTTCACCTCCATTTTTTTCGTACTCAAGTCATAGATGCCGAGGTAAATCACTTTCTTCTTTTCAAAAACAATGGCAAGTTGTTTGCCTCCGGGCGCCCATGCCAGCAAGGGTTGTTTATCATCGGTGAAAATGGTGTTGGTGCGCCAGCCGCCTTTCACAATGGTTTTCTTTTTCTGTGTTTCGGTGTCGAGCAATCGAACTTTGTATCTGCCTAAATCATTCTGCGCAAAAGCCAACGATTTTCCATCGCTGCTCATGCGCGGTTGATAGTACATGAATCCTCGCTTGCTTTTGCGCTTGATGATGTTGGTGCTGCTGCGCTTTTGCGTAACCTCACCTTCGGCTTTAAATCGCTCTAAATAAAAGTTGAACCAATCGGTTAGTGTTTCATCCAAGCCCTGCCCCACCACAAACTGAAAACCATTGTCAACACTGCGATTGATGCGCGCTAAATACATCAGGTTTCCCACTGCTTGCTTGCCATATTTTTCTTCCACATAGTGCCAAATGGAATGTCCCACAAACGCTGCTTCATCGGGTTCCAATTTGCTTAGTCGGGCATACCTGCCGGTCATGATGCCATCGCGCAGGCGGTCTTCAAAGTTGCTGTTCCAGCCATTAGCATAGTATTGCAAAAAACCTCTGCGGAACCAATCGGGCATGTTGAGTGCAACCGCATTTTGAATAAACTCCAGCACCGAACTTCCTGAAAGCAGTTTGTCTAAATACAACTTGCCAAGTCGCTCACGCAGTTGAATGTCCAAGTGTTCGTGGCTGCCGTTGAAGTAGATGAAAATTTTGTTGTCGGGCAGATTGGTGGTGCCGCCTTCGTTGTTGCCTGCTTCGTAAATTCCAATGTTGGTTTGGTTGAGGTCGTTGATGGTGTTGTAAACAATGATGTCAATCTTTCTGCGGTATTTGAAATCGAGCAACCTCTGCAAATCATCATTGATTCCTTCGGCTTGTTTGATAACATATTTGCCCACATCCTGCCCGCCTTGATAGAAGTAAACGGTGAAGTGGTCAGTGTCGTAGTAAGAGAAAATAAAGTCTTTGTACTGAACTCTGTTTTGCCCGAATTGAGTGTTAGTGGCTTGGGAGTTTGAATGATGAAAGGAAAAGAGGAAAAGGAAAAAAAGTAGTGAGTAGTGAGTAGTGAGTAGTGAGAAATGATTACTGAGAGTGTTTACTCCGCAATCTGCAATCCGCAATCCGAATTTATTAGTCCGCAATCCGCAATTCAACTTCTCTGGCATGAATGGTAAACGCTGTAAAACAAAGGTTGTTTAAACTTTCAAAGCAGCAACTAAAGTATCGAATTAAACGAGAGTCAATAGAACATTGGTTGCTTAAATTTCATAAACTACCGCAGCATTGCAACCTCCAAAACCCGATGCGGTTTTTAGCGCAAAACGTTTTTCTGATTTGGTTTGCTGCTTGCTAACTGTAATCGGTTCGCTTACGCCAAGTGTTTCAAAATTCATGCTGGGCAAAATCATTTTTTCTTTAAGCGAGTGAAAAGTTATCACTGATTCCAAAACGCCTGCTGCACCCAAGGTGTGTCCAAAATGGGGTTTCAAACTGTGCAGCGGAACATCGGCAAGCCCCGCAAGCCGGAATGCCTTTGCTTCCATTTCATCATTAAAAACGGTAGCTGTTCCGTGTGCAGAAACAAAAGACAAATCACCTGCGGAAACTTTACTTTCCTGCATGGCACTTTTTACAGCAAAAGCCAACTCGGCACCTGTGCGTGAGGGTCCTGAAATATGATTGGCATCGTTTGAAGTAGCGCCATCCAACACTTTTATCATGCCTTGGCGATAAAGTTTTTCATCGGCTGATAGCACCACAGTTGCTGCACATTCACCCAAGTTAACACCATCGCGCAGGGCATCGAAAGGTTTGCAAACCGATTTGCTCATTGCCCCCAGTGCATAAAACCCCGAAAGTACAAATTTGGAAAGCACATCTGCGCCTGTAATTACCACATGTTTATATTGCCCTTCATATAGCAATCTTTTACCAATGAGGATAGCCAAAACACCAGAAATACAAGCGTTTGACACCACTAAAGGTGAATTTGCGGCATTGAAAAAGGAAGCGATTTTTTGTGCTGTAGCAGGTAATGAAACTTGCTCACGCACACTTTGAATAGAAGCTGTATTTTCAATAAACTCAATGTTGCCCTTAGTGGTGGAAAGGATGAATAAAGTGTCCTTACAGGAAAGGGAAACATCCGTTTGTGCCAGCGCCTCTTTTACCGATTGAATGCAAATAGATTCAAACCTTGTGTGTGCATCAAGGGTAGCAATTTCATCAAAAATTGAAGCGTGAAATGCTTCCGGCAGTAAAGCATTTTGCTCCACTTTTTTTATAGCTGACAATCCGCTTTTTACTGCATGATAGTTGGCAGATGAAGTGCTGCCAAGCGGTGTGGTGATGTTATCGGCAACTACAAAAATACTTTTCACAGCAAGCCGTTTTGCTTTTGCCAATCCAAATAAAAATCGGGCGGGGTGAGCGCTAAAACGCCATTGTCTTTACCCACGAAAACCTGCGTGGTGCTGCCGGTGCAAATCAGTTCACCCGTGCTTTGCTTTTTAATGCGATAGTCGAAAATGATTTTTGCGGTTTCGCATTTTTTAAAAACGGCTTCAATCACCGCCACGTCTTTGTAAGTTAACGGGCGTTTAAAACTGAAATCCATATTCACCAAAGGGGTTGAAAAACCATTGGTATGAAAGATACGCAGAAAATCTAAGTCGAATTTTTTGCAGAAGGCTTCGCGCCCCACTTCAAAGTATTTCACATAGTTGCCATGCCAAACAATGCCCAATGGGTCGCAGTCATAGAATTGAATATCATGTGTGGTTTCAGATTTAAGCGTGTTGTGTTGCATGGTTTTGTTCCACTGTGGCGGGTTCATTCACAAAAATCTTCATTTTGCAGGAAGCAATTATTTCACTGTTCATCATCACTTTTCCTGAAATGATGGTGGCGCCAAAAACGTGATGTTCAATTTCAATGGTAGTGAAAATTATGGAACCTGCTGCTGGTCGTTTCTTACATTCAAAATGTCTCACATCACCAATAAAGCCAACAGGAATTTCTTTGCCAATTTGTTTGTATTCAAATCCGGCTTTGGCTGCACAGGTTTGGGCAATGTTTTCAATCAAACCGGATGCACTCATTTTCCCGTGGGCACACAACACATGGTCGGCAGGAATGGTGAAGGAAGTTTGACAAGAAGTTTCAGAAATCCCCAGCAACGCATCAATTAACACGAATGGTGGCTTTTGCGGTATCAGCTCAATAAGGGCAGTTCCTGTTAAGGGGAAAGTCATCAACTATTTTTTCCAAAAATCAAAAAAATTAAACCATTGCTCAGGATATTCTTTTACCATATGTTCCAAATCATTTGCGTAATCATCCAAAATGGTTTGTGCAGTGCTTTCGGCAGTTACCTCGCGCGGCACTTTTGCATAACAGTTGTAATGCGTTAAAGTTTTCTTAAAGCCATAAACAAACGTGTATGGAGCCTTGAATGATTTCACCAACTGAAACGGACCTGCCGGAAAAAGTGCCTCCTTGCCAAAAAATTTGGTAGTCATGGTGCGCTGCCCGGGCAGGTAACGGTCGGCAGTCATGCAAACAATTTCGTTGCGTTGAAGCGCTTCACCAATTTCATAGATGTGTGAAAGGTCATCTTTCACAATAATGGGTTGAAACTTCACACCACCGGTAACATTTTGCAGATATTGCCTGATTTGCTCGTGCTCCACATCGTAAATTAACACATTAACATTTTGGTCGTAGTTGGTAAGGAACTGCGAGGCAATCCCCCAGTTGCCCACATGCGAACCCAACAATATACCACCGCGCTTGGCAGCAACTAAGTTGCGCAGGTTTTCTGCGCCATTGGAAGTGGAAGTGATGCGCTTACTCAATCTTGCCGACACCACCACACGGTCAATTAAAGTTTGCCCAAGCAGAAAGTAGGTTCTGTATAATTTCCACCACGACTTCCATTTGCTCAGCCCGATTTTATTCCTGAAAAATGAAAGAATGTGCGGAGTGGTTTTGGGCGAAAACCAAACGTAGTAGAATGCCACAAACAACAGCAAAAAATAGGCAGGGTAAATGCCAAGATGCTTGAGGATGAAAACGAAAATCTTGTAGCCTATAGGGTTCCCGCGCGACTTCCCTTCCCATTCAGCCATTTTAGCTTGCCGCGGTTTGTTGTGATTTTGAAATCACATAGTCGTATAAATCGCCAAAAGTGCGGATGTTCATGAAATCCTCTTGCTTCACTTTTATGTTGAAGTTGCCTTCGAGGATAACCACCAAGTCAATGTAGTCTAAACTGTCTAATTCCAAGGTTTCCTTCAGTGGGGCATCGGGGGTGATGGCATCGGCATCGGCTTCAAACTCTTCCACCAAAAAACTGTTGATGTTGGCAATGATTTCTTCGTTGGTCATAACAATTTCTTTACACTTTATATTCACGCAAACTTCTTGACAATCAATGAGGAATTAGTTCCTCCGAAGCCAAAAGAGTTCGACAAAAATATCGAAATATCTTTCTGTTTAACAGTTTCAGCGATATTTAGTTTGGCTGAAAACTCATCAGGGTTTTCAAAATTCATGTTAGGCGCCACAAAACTGTTTTGCATCATCAACATGCTGTAAACAATTTCGCTGCTGCCTGCCATCCAGCATTCGTGCCCGGTCATGGATTTGGTGCTGCTTACCAATGGGCGAGAAGAGCCAAAAACACTGTCAATTGCTTGCGCTTCCGAGGCATCTCCCTGTGGAGTAGATGTGGCGTGCGCATTGATGTAGTCAATATCGGCAGCTTGCAAGCCGGCATCTTTCAGACACATCGCCAACGAGCGGGCGGGTCCTTCCACCGATGGATTGGAAATGTGTCCGCCATTGGATGAAAATCCGTAGCCAACAATTTCGCCCAAAATTTTCGCTCCTCTGCGCTGCGCACTTTCCAGCGATTCCACAATCACCGTTGCTGCCCCCCCGCTCGGAATTAAACCATCGCGGTCGCGGTCGAAGGGGCGCGAGGCTTTGGTGGGTTCACTCTCCCTTTCAGAAAATGCAGCCAATGCATCAAAGGTCCCCATGGAATAAAGGTTGATTTCCTGTGCTCCGCCACACACCACGCGCTCCTGATAGCCGTGCCTGATCATCATCAACGCCATGCCAATGGTGTGTGAGCCGCTGGCACATGCCGCGCTGATGGAAAAATTAATGCCGCGTAGTTTGAAAATGGTGGCAAGGTTCATGTTCACTGTGGAGTTCATGGTTTGGAAAACTGCACCGCTGCCCACCACCATTGTTTTTTTCTTCTCCCTAATCATGTCGGTAAACTCGATCACCGCTTCGGCAGTGCTGTCGTTTCCATATAAAATCCCCACCTCGTTAGCTGCTAAAAAATCAGCATCCATGCCTGCCATTTCAAGGGCTTGGGCAGTTGCCATGAAGGCATACTCTCCGGGTTCCGAAAGCATCACACGGGCGCGCCTGTCTAAAATGCCTTTCAACTGAGGGCGCTCCACAAAACCCGTTAGCGATGAACGATAGCCAAAATCTTTACGCGCCTGGTCGAAAACAATTCCCGACCTTCCGGCATAAAGCGAATCGCACACCTCATCCAATGTTTTGCCTATGGATGAATAAATTCCAAGCCCTGTGATAACAACTCTGTGTAGCATACTTCAGCGAAAAATCGGATGCGAATTTGCGCAATTAAATCAGTTTTTTTGGAGATGAAAGGCTTTCGATTCTTACCTGACTAATGAGGGACAAACATTTTTTAGGAGTAAATCCAAAAAGTCATGCCATACATTAGCGGCAATAAAATCAAATGAAGTGGCAAAGAAAAATCAAATCGGGCTTGATGCAGACAAAGCAAAAAAGCTATCTGAAAAGTTGAATCTATTGTTGGCAAACTACCAACTGTTTTACATCAACGCACGGGGTTTTCATTGGAACATCACGGGTGAAAAATTCTTTGAGCTGCATTTAAAGTTTGAAGAACTTTACACCGATGCACTGTTGAAAGTGGATGAAATTGCAGAGAGAATTTTGACTTTAGGTTACACTCCGCTGCACACTTTCAGCGATTACACCAAAACTTCAAAAATTAAAGAGGCAAAGAACATTGCGGAAGGAAAACCCGCGGTGAAGGTGGTTTTGGAAGGGTTTAAAACGTTAATTGAACTCGAACGCGAAATACTTGCACTGTCAGCCGATGCTGATGACGAAGGAACCAACGCGCTGATGAGCGATAACATACGTGAGCAGGAAAAATTGGTGTGGATGCATTCTGCCTATTTGAAGTAAACAAAGCGAGTGGTGCGCAATGTTTACGATGATTTATCATCAGCCTTTCACTCATCACTAACATTTGAAAACTCATCCTTCACAACGGTTTTCCTTTTTCCTTAAACCATTTTTAGCTTCGCGCATTTTTTAAAGCAAATGCGCGCGCTAACCTTTTTTCTTTTTTCCGTTTTTATTCTCCCCATCACCGCGCAGGACTACACCCAAACGCTTAAAGGAAAAGTAACCGACCGCGACACCAAGCAACCGCTTGAGGGAGTAAACATCACTATTCAAAACCTTGAACTCTTCACCGGCACTGCCACCGATGGGAGCGGCAATTTCCGCTTTGAAAAACTGAAAGCCGGGCGCTACACCTTGAAACTCACCATGATGGGTTATGATGAAGCCGTGCTCAGCAACATCACTGTTACATCGGGAAAAGAAACCGTGCTGAATGTGGAAATGCAGGAAAAAATCACCGGCATGAACGAGGTGATTATTGAAGCAAAGAAGGATAAAAGCCGCGCCAATAACGAGTTTGCGCCTGTGAGTGCCCGCTCCTTTTCGATGGAAGAAACCAAGCGCTATGCCGGAACGCTGAACGACCCCGCACGCATGGTGCAAACCTTTCCGGGTGTTATTTCAGCCAACGATGAAAACAACGCCATTGTGGTGCGCGGCAACTCGCCACGCGGCATTTTGTGGCGCATGGAAGGCGTTGAAATTCCTAACCCGAATCATTTTGCAGGCAACGAAGGCGCAAGCGGTGGCGGGGTGGCAATGCTGAGTGCAAACATGCTGGGTAACACCGATTTTTTGAGTGGCGCATTTCCGGCAGAGTATGGCAACGCACTGAGCGGTGTGATGGATTTGAACCTGCGCAAAGGCAACAACGAAAAACATGAGTTCACTTTGCAGGTGGGTGTGTTGGGCGCAGAGGCTGCATTGGAAGGACCTTTCAGCAAAAAGAACAACGCATCGTATTTGGTAAATTATCGCTATTCCACTTTGGAGTTGTTTGCATTAACAGGTTTCAAAATCGGTGGCGATATCACACCAAAATACCAAGACCTCAGTTTCAATTTTGCTTTCCCCACCAAGCGAGCAGGCACATTCACCTTCTTTGGTTTGGGCGGCATCAGCAGCCTGGGCGCAAGCCTCGAGAAAGACACTTCAAAATGGCAAAGCACCGTTGACCGTAGTGCCGACAATCAACACTATTACATGGGCACAACCGGCATCACACATTTGCTTCTGCTCGACCCGAAAACCTACATCAAAACCGTGGCAAGTTTCAGCTACACCAACAGTGGCAGCCGCACCGACACTTTTAACACTGCACTGCAACCCACTTTGGTGGACGATAACAGCTATCAATACTATGTGTCGCGCTTTTCGATGGTGCTCAACCGCAAGGTGGACACACGCAATGTGATGCGCACCGGATTGTTTTACACCGGAACTTACTTCAACCTGCGCAACAGTGAATTTGATTTTTTCAGGCAGCAACTTTTCACCGCGCTCGAAAGCAAGGGACACACCCATTTGCTGCAAGCCTATTGGCAATGGAAACACCGCTTCAGCGAACAACTCAGCATCAACAGCGGGGTGCATTTCACTTACTTTTTAATGAACAAAAAGTTTGCTGCCGAGCCGCGCCTGAGTGTGGAATGGCGACCGCGCTTTAACCATACGCTAAGCTTTGGAACCGGGCTGCACAACCGCACCGATGCGCCTTCTGCCTACATTGCTGCGTTGCAAAACCCCACCGACCTTCAACCCGACAACCGCAACACCGACATGGCGCGGGCATTCCACGCTGTGGCAGGCTACGACTTTGTTTTCCTGAAAGATTTTCGCCTTCATGCCGAAACGTATTTTCAGTATTTGTTCAGCGTTCCATCGGGCAGAGATTCTAACGGGGCATATTCCATCATCAATGAAAACGATGGATTTGTTACGCTGCCGCTCGGCAACAAAGGGCGCGGCATGAACTATGGATTGGAACTGACACTCGAAAAATTTTTCAGCAACAATTATTTCTTCCTGGTAACCACATCGGTTTTCAATTCGCGCTATAAAGGCAGCGATAATGTTTGGCGCAACACAGCTTACAACGGCAACTATGTGTTGAATGTGCTTGGCAGCAAAGATTTTGTGATTGGAAAAAAGAAAATCAACATCATCGGCATCACTGCAAAAGTGTTGCTGCGCGGTGGAATGCGCATCACGCCTGTGGATTTGGAAGCCAGCAAAGCAGCCGGCAGAACCGTGCGCGATGAGAGCCGCATGTTTGAAGAGCAACTGCCGCTTTACTTGCGCATGGACTTTGGTGTTTACTTCCGCAGGAACAAAAAACGCTGGAGTTGGATGCTGAGTTTCGATGCGCAAAACATCATCAACCGGCAGAATGTGGCGCAAAAAATTTACGACCCGCAGCGGCAGGAAATCCGCGTTATTCGAAATTTGGGAATTGTTCCGGTGTTTAGCTGGAAGGTGGAGTTTGGGTTTTTGCCAAAATAAAAAAGGAGGCTGTCAAAACTTGACAACCCCCTTTTTAAATTAACTGATGAACCAAGTGCTATTGAATCATCACACGTTTGTTGATGATAGTCCCACTATCGGTTTTTAGGTTCAAGAAATAAATGCCAGCGGGCAAATTATTTCTTTCAATGGTAAATGTATTTGTTGTTACAGTCATAGTCAGAATCACCTTTCCATCAACATTAATAAGCGAAGCCATAACAGATGATTCCGGCATCCGGCTGAAAGTTATTGTTGTAGCAATGCTGAAAGGATTTGGACTGACCACAACACTTTGCAGCGCAGCCGCTTCGCCTATGCTCAGGCAGGTTTCCACTTCAATGCTGTCGGTGGCAGAAGCAGTGCAACCGTTGTCGGTGTAGGTGTAAGTTATTTCAAATTTGCCTGTTCCCGCTGTTTGCGGGCTGAAATTACTTCCGCTCACAGCCGTGCCGCTGAATGTTCCACCGGCAGGTGTTTCGCCACTCAATGCAACTGTTGCAACAGTTGAGCAGAATGTAGATTGCGGTAACTGAAAGCCAACAGCAGGAGGTGTATTCACTTCAATTTCCAATTCAGAGGCAGCGGTTGTTTCGCAAATGTTGGAAGCTGTAACACGAAGTGTAACCGTTCCCGCAGCGCTGAAATCCACCACAACTGCCGTGTCGCCCTGTCCGCTTGAAATTGAACCACTGCCAACCACTGTCCACAAATAGTTGTCGGCTCCATCAACACTGCCAATGCTGTAAGTAACGCCACTTGCAACTGAGCAGAAAGCAGTATCTCCAGTAATTGCACCGGGTGCAAGCAAACTGTCGCGAACGGTTACTGCTAACTTTGTAAAGTTGCTGCTGCCACATGCATCGGTTGCAAACACACTTATTTCACTTCCGGCATTGCCGAACTCAACACTAATGGTTGCTGTTCCCTGCCCCGACAAAATTGTTGCATCGGCAGAAACACTCCATGTGTACGTTTCTCCTGCTACCGAATCAACCGCATAGGTCACTGTGGTGCCGCGGCAAACCAGCACACCACCAGTGATGGTGTCAGGTTGCGCAGGGTCAACACAAGGTGTAAACTCATAAGCGCCAAAATCGGGAGTGGATGAACGCGGATTACCCAACACATCCACATCAATTCCTGCAATGGCTTCAGCCAGGTCATTCAGTACATCATTGGTAGGGATAAGCGGAAGTGAATCATTTACAAATGCAGGATTGGCTTCAAAACTGCTGCCATCGCCAAAAGTAACACCTTGCCATGCAAGCAAGTTGTCATAAAATGTTCCAACACGCTGCCCTATTTTACCATTCGGGATGTGATAAACATTGTAATCGGTAACAAAACTTGAAGCCAAGTTAGTAAGGTTGGGAACAACAAATGCACGGATAGAGTCGCAAGGCTGAGTGATGGAAACAATGTTGTTTTTAAACACAAAGTTGGTATTCGATAACTCTTCGAAAACAGCAGACAACTTTCCGGTTGAAACAGAATCACTGTTAAATGAAATGGTGTTGAAATACATTTCAGGCGCGCCTCCCCTCACCCTGAATGCTGATATTTCGCCAACAGTGTTGTGGAAGTTATAGAACACATTGTTGTAAGCTTTGTGCCCCGTTCCGCCAAAGAAGTAAATGCCACGGAATGAGCCGTTGTTTTGTTCCATGCTGATGTAATTGCCGATAATCCGTGCATTGGCATTGGCAGTTTGTGCAATTTGAATGCCATTGGAGGTGTTGTTGGTTCCCACACGTTTGTTCAAAGTGTTGCCGATTACCACTGCACCATTCGTTTCGCGCAGGTAAACGCCATTATCGTTGAAATCCAGGAAAGTGTTGTTGGCAATCACCAATCTGGTTATGAGTGGATTGGTTAATCCAAATGCCGAAGCGCCATAACCGCCCGCAATGGTGGTGTTGTTTTCAATCAAAACACTGTCATAGTTCCCTGCTGTGAGGATTGCAGTTGGTGAGCCTGAAAGTATGATGCCGCCAATCAAAGTACTGGTGGTTCCCTTCATGTCAACCGTGCAATTTTTGATGTTGATGTAACTACCCGTGTTGAAAACATGAATGCCCAAAAACGCTGTTGAGCCGGTTACAAGTTCTACTTTCAAGTTGTCTAAGGTGAAGTACTTCACATCGGTTAGTCTGAAAACATGCCTGTCGGAGAATGCTGTAAGAATTGGTCCATCTGAAGTGATGGTTTCTCCGTTTCCATTAAAATAGATTCGGGCAGTGTCATCACTTCCGGCAATATCTTTAAACTCAACTCTTTCAAAATAAGGTCCGCTTCCTGCAACAATTTCCACATTCACATGCCCTGAAATTCCACAAGTGCTCATGCGGTCGGCAAACTCATTGATTGAAGTGAAATTTGTTGATGAAGCAACTTGGGTTTTGTCAATGGTGTAGTTTCCAACCAATGGATTGCAAACATTGATAACCAAAGTTGCAGTATCGTTGTCGTTAAAACCATCCACATTGCCATTTGGGCTATAAATCCAAGCTTTAATGGATGTAACATAGTCGGTAAAGTTAAATGAGCCAATGGTTACATTAGATGCTGTTTCGCCTTGCGCAAGGCTGCCGGTCCATGCAAATGGCGCTTGTGAATTTCCATTTACTTCCCAACCAATCAGTGCATTTTTTAAAGTGTCGGTTCCAAAAGTTTGGATGTTAACATTAACGTCATAGCTGCCCGGAGTAACAGTTGAGGGCAACCCGACAACCGATAAAACCGCAGCATCATCTGCATTGGAGGGCTGAACAAAAAATGCGAAGTTGATCCTGCTTACATTGTAAGTACCCACTGTTGCTGTTGGGCTGTTAGCAATAATCCTTTTGTTGGTGTTGGCTGGGTCATTTGTGCCAACTCTTGCAGCCCAAACAGACGAAGAAGCATTATTGGTGAATCTGGTTTCTACCACTAATGATTTTGTGGGGTCATAGTTGAAGTAGAAACTGTTTAGCGGAATGGCAAGCCATTCACCTGCTGTTCCCGAACCAGGAATAGCATAAGCGCCCGGTCCATAAACAAGTTGCATGTTCGCGCTGGCTGCATTTGCATTAAAATCGGTTGTAAGAATTGTGTCGGTAGTTTGCCCAAGGTAAACCTCTAAGTCAGTAAGCGTAAGCGCACCTGTGCTGTTGCGCATGATGTAAACGGTATCAATGTTGCCCGATGCTGTTGGGTTGCCCAAGTCAGATGGCGTGTAAATAGATTGCACACGCTTTGCTGCTGTTGCAGAAATTTGTGATGAAGTGTTAGCTGTGCCCGAAACATTCCTTTGAACAAATGTTTGCGCACTCATCACTCCTGAAACAAAGAGTGCAAATGCCAAAGTCAGAAGTCTGAAATTGTGGGTTGATAACCCCGGCTGGTAGAACGTTCTCATACTTTTTGAATTTTGATGAATAAAACTTTAAACGAGCGCTGTTGAACTGCGCTATTGATAGAACTCAATGCAAGACTACAATTACAGCGATAAGTGTTGCCTAATAAACATGCTGAGTTGATATTCCTTAACAAAACGATAAGCCTGTTTTGTCTTATTGACGTTTTAAAGTTGTAGCAATTTTAACATCGTTGTAATACTACCTCCTACATGCCGAACCACGCAAATGCCCATAAATAAAGGAAAGCGGCAGTTGTTCATGTCAGATTTTCGTTATGTGTTATGAGGAAAAAAAATTGAAAAACAAGAACAATCGTTTCAGTGAAAGTGCGCTCAAATCCATAAAACCGGCAGCACAAGCAATGCTTTTGAAGTTAAGTATCATTACCACACATGCTCTCTAACAAATACACACTCCCCACGCATTTCCACACACACTGTTGAATACACACGCCCTGCACTAAGGTAGGGCGGCTATTTTCGCCTGCTGAAAAAGTGCGTTTTATGGCAAAAGAAAAAGTGCAACAGCAGGTGGCATACACCGAAGATAATATCCGCACCCTTGATTGGGTAGAGCATTTGCGCATCCGCCCGGGCATGTACATCGGCAAAACGGGCGATGGTTCTTCGCCCGATGATGGCATTTACATTTTGCTGAAAGAGGTGATAGATAACTGCATTGACGAGTACCAAATGGGCTATGGCAAAAAGGTGGAAATAAAAGTGAGCAAAGACCGCGCAAGCGTGCGCGACTATGGGCGCGGCATTCCGCTGGGCAAAGTGGTGGATGTGGTGAGTAAGATGAACACGGGCGCGAAATACGATTCGCAGGCATTTAAAAAAAGTGTGGGGTTGAACGGTGTGGGAACGAAAGCGGTGAATGCGCTTTCATCCTACTTCAAGGTGTTTGCCGTGCGCGAGGGCGAAATGAAAACTGCCGAGTTTGAGCGCGGCATGTTGAAAGCTGATGTTAAGCCGCAAAAAACCGATGAAGCTAACGGCACTTATGTTGAGTTCATCCCCGACACCCAAATTTTCAAGAACTATCATTTTCTGCATGAGTATGTGGAAACGATGGTGCAGAACTACACTTACCTGAACACCGGGCTAACGTTTGTTTACAACGGCAATCGCTATGTGTCGCAGCGCGGTTTACACGATTTGCTTTCGCGCAAAAAGGACCCCGAAAATCTGCGCTATCCCATTATTCACCTCATTGGCGAAGACATTGAGGTTGCCATCACGCACACCAATCAATACGGTGAAGAGTATTACAGTTTCGTAAACGGTCAATACACCATTCAAGGCGGAACGCACTTAGGCGCTTTCCGCGAAGCCATAGTGAAAACGGTGCGTGAGTTTTACAAAAAAGATTTCGACACGGTGGATATTCGCGAAGCCATTTGCGCAGCCATTTCCATCCGCATTCAGGAGCCGGTGTTTGAGTCGCAAACCAAAACGAAACTCGGCACCGAAAAGCTGATTGGCGATGAGCGCAGCATGAAACAATTTGTGTTGGATTTTATGAAGAAGGAGTTGGATAATTTCCTGCATAAAAACCCCGACACTGCCGATGCCTTGCTTAAGCGCATTCAGCAAAGCGAGCGCGAGCGCAAAGAAATTGCAGGCATTAAAAAACTTGCGAACGAGCGCGCCAAAAAGGCAAACATCCACAACAAAAAACTCCGCGATTGCAAAATTCATTTCAACGATGCCAAAGGCGATGAACGCATCAACACCACCTTGTTCATCACCGAAGGCGATAGCGCCAGCGGCTCGCTCACCAAAAGCCGAAGCCCCGAAACGCAGGCGGTTTTCAGCCTGCGCGGCAAGCCGTTGAACTGCTATGGGCTAACCAAAAAAGTGGTGTATGAAAACGAAGAGTTTAACCTGCTGCAACACGCTCTGAACATTGAAGATTCCATTGACGATTTGCGCTACAACAACATTGTGATAGCCACCGATGCCGATGTGGATGGCATGCACATTCGCTTGCTGCTGCTCACTTTCTTTTTGCAATTCTTTCCCGATTTGGTGCGCAACGGGCACGTGAAAATTTTAGAAACACCGCTGTTTCGGGTGCGCGACAAACAGCAGACTTTGTATTGCTACAACGAGCAGGAAAAACAAGAAGCCATCAAAAAGCTACGCGGCAAACCCGAAATCACCCGCTTTAAAGGGTTAGGTGAAATTTCGCCCGAAGAGTTTGAGGGTTTCATTGGCGAAGACATTCGGCTTAGCCCGGTAATTGCGGTGGATGATTCGGCTACCAAAGCAATGCTGGAGCGCTACATGGGCAAAAACACTCAGGACAGGCAGGAATTTATCGTGAATAACCTTCGCGTGGAAATTGACCACCTTGATGCACTGCCGGTGGGAGAGGAGGAGGTTGCTGCTGAGGCTTAAGATTTTTTCAAAGCCACAAAACCTTTGGCAATGAAGTATTGTGCAGAAATGTAAAGCACCATGATGAAAACACCTGCATAAGCAATCGGCTGCACAAATTTGTTGATGGCAATGATGGAGTCGGAAAGCATAAAAAGCATGGCACCGGTGAAGCAGTTTAAAAATGTGGCACGGGGCACTCTGCCGAAATTATTCATGGCAGTAAGCACCATCAAGGCAATGGTTAAAGAATAAACCAAAACAGGAGCTTTCATCTCAGTGGGTATGGGAGGGAAAATCCAAAAAATGAGTGCTACAAAGTAGGCTACTAAAGGCGCGGCAACCAATGGTTTGGATTTGAGTAATGGCGTGTTCTGGTCGGCAATTTTTACAAAAGCATAGATGTAGAGCACATGGGTGATTAGAAATCCGCCTAAGCCTGCAAGAAAAAAGTTTTCGTTCGTGCTCACAAGCATCAGCGCCACATCGCCAATCCATGAAAAGAAAAAGGCTGTAATCAATGTTTTGTCTATGCTATTCAGCTTGCCTACGCTTTGGATGTAAGCCGCAATAAGAATAGGCATCAAAAAAGGCTTGGTGGAATAACGAATGTTGGCGGCATCGAAAAATTCAGCCGAAATTTCAACCAGCGCAATCAGCGCATACACCATGGTTAAACCTCTGTTCATGTGGAAAATTTTTGCCGAAGATATAATTTACCACTGAAGCTAATTCAGGGAATTATCGGTGTTGAAAAATTTTGTAACTAATTGATTTTCATGATACTTTATTTACATTAAATAAAATTGCCAATCGTTGTTTATGCGCTGTAGCCATTGTTGATAAAGGCTATTCATACTTCACTAAAATTATTTTACTTTAAATTAACATGATTTTCAACGAGTAATGAAAGTTTTTTTGTTTACGTTTGCATCACATTTTTCAATAAACAAAAAATTTTAATCATGGCAACAAACAAAACACAAGACGCATTGCGCAGATTATTCTACGCAGGCGTAGGCTTAGCTACTGAAGCTTCTGAGCGTTTTCAAGACGTAGTAGATGACTTGGTAGAAAAAGGTCGCTTAAGCGAGAAAGACGGTCAGAAAATCGTTAATGATTTGCTGAAGAAAACCGATGGTCGCAGAGGGCAGATTGAACAGAAATACAATGAAACTGTAAAGAAGTTCATCCGCTTGAGTGCATCAGAAGTTGAGAAACTTTCAAAACGCATTGAAAAGTTGGAAGGTCAGTTGGTAATTAAAGGTGCAAAGGCAGCAACAAAGCCTGCTGCTAAGCCTGTAGCTAAAAAGCCTGTGGCAAAGAAAAAGCCGGTGGCTAAAAAGCCAACAGCTAAACCAGCAACTGCTGCCACAACTGAGGCATAATTTTTTAGTTAGTGAAATTGAAGAACCGCTACCCGAAAAGGAGCGGTTTTTCTATGTCCTAAATCGCATACTACAATAAAAATTTTCAGAAAAACACACTTGCTGACATAACTAACAGATGGTTAAATTCGTTTAACCAATAAAAAGGAGAAGTTATGGCAGCATTAAGCAATCAATGGCTCACCGAAGGCTGGATAGACTTTGAATTTAAAAAGTATCAACTGTTGGCTTTTTTGCAGGATGCAGCAAAAAAGTTTGATGAAAAAAAATTGTATCCGAAACTAACGGAAATCATACAGCATTTCGAGAATCTGCAACTGTTTGCAGAGCGCAAAAAAATGGTGGCGGAAACTTTTCCGAAAGAGTTATCACGACTGGATTTTGAAAACTTCAAAGTGAAGTATGAAAATGTTTTGTGTGATGATGTTTTGATGCGTGAGTTGGATGACATTGTAGAATTTGCTTTGCCTGAACTGAAAGATAAACTGAGCACAGGTAAAGAGTTGTACGAAGAAGTAGAGCATCACCTTGAAATTTTTCCGGTTGGCATTCAGCCATTGCGCACGGATGAAGGCTATTTTTTTCTGAATGATTACATCAAGAAACTTATCAGTGTTTACTACTATGAAGTAACATTGTTTGAAAGCTTTAAAGAGCAGTATCGTGGTATAAAAACATTGCACCTTGCCGACTATAAAATCTCCATAACGCGCAACTACGAAAGCATCAGATACGAACTCATTAAAACCAGAAAGGAATTGCCCAACCCTGCAACCTATGCATTAGAATTTAAAATGTCATATCCGCTGCCCGAAACCATGCTGCCTGTTGCGAAGCGGACTTTGGTGCGCGAAATCAGCAAGCCCAAATAGCAACTATTTTTTTGCCTCATCTTCTGATGCACTGCGCACATCGGTGTTTCGCTTTACGTTGCTCATGCCCAAATTTTCAGCAGCCATCACTTTGTTTCTTCCATACTTCATTTTCATTCCATCAATTGCTTTATAGAGTTCGGTGTTTTCATCATTATCAAAAAATTCAGTTTGGTGATTGCCCTTAATGAAATCGGAAAATCGAATACCAAGCAACCGTATTTTGGTGCCCTCCTGATAAAACTGCCTGAACAAACTGATAAGTTGCGCGGTGAGTTTTTTTGATGAAGCTGTGTAGTCAATCTGCATTTGTTTGCTTACGGTTTTAAAATCGTGGAAGCGTAATTTTATGGTAATGCAGGATGTGAGCAATCCTTCTTCACGGAGTTCTTGAGCAAGTTTTTCTGCAAGCACGGTTATCACTTTTTCAAGCCATTCTTTGTCATTGGTGTCGGCATCGAAAGTGCGCTCGGCACTCATGGATTTTGCTTCGTGAAATGCTGAGATTTCAGCGCTTGCAATGCCGCGTGCGCGGTTGTAGAATGATAAACCGTGTTTCCCGAATTTCTTCGTTAAATGCTCCAATGATAAAGCGCGTAAATCGGCAATGGTGCGCACATTCATCCGATGGAAAACGGCTTCGGTTTTTTCGCCTAAAAAAGGAATTTTGCCAATGGGCAATGGGTCTAAAAATGCTTGCACATGCGCAGCTTTTATCTCCAAAATTCCATTGGGCTTTGCTTCATTGGTTGCCATTTTTGCAAGCATTTTATTCACCGACAAGCCGAATGAAATTGGCAAGCCTGTTTCATCGGTAATTTTCTTTCTCAGTTTGGTGGCGTAGTTAAAGCATCCGAAAAATTTTTCCATGCCGCTGAGGTCAATGTAAAATTCATCAATAGAGGCTTTTTCAAACAGTGGAACTGCATCGGCAATTATTTGCGTAACCATGCGCGAATAGCGGCTGTAAGCTGCGGTGTTGCCGAATAGAAAGACAGCCTGCGGGCAAAGCTGATGTGCTTTGCGTGTGGGCATGGCTGAGTGAATGCCGAATTTTCGCGCCTCATAACTGCATGAAGAAACCACTCCGCGTTTTGAACTTCCACCCACCACCACAGGCTTGCCATTAAGCGAAGGGTCAAGTAATCGCTCCACCGACACGAAAAATGAGTCGAGGTCGGCATGAAGAATGTGGCGCTCAGGCTGCATGAGGTAAATGTAGCTGTATCAAAAAGCAGATACCAACTTTTTGCTTTTGGAAAAGAATAGCGGGAGAACTTGCGCGCTGCATCACCGCTTAGTTACCTTTAATTCTGTTTAAACAAAAGCGTAGTACATGTTTTACGAATTCCTTACGCCTGCCGACACTGAATTGCTTTTTGGTGAAGAAAAATTTCACACGAATCAAATTGGTACACACATCAGTATTTTTAATGGCGAACCTTTAAACCTGCACGACTATAATATCGCCATCATTGGTGTTACAGATGGCAGAGGCTCGGTGGACAATGAAGGCTGCATGACCGCACCCAACGAAGTGCGCAAGCAACTCTATAAACTTTACCTGCCCTCAAAACACACTTTCAAAGCAGTTGATTTGGGAAATATTGTTTCGGGTGCAACAGCCCGCGACACTTATTTTGCTTTAGCAGCAGTGGTGTTGAAGTGTGTTACACACAAGGTGGTTCCCATTATTTTGGGTGGCAGCCACGACCTTACCTATGGTCAGTTTTTGGGCTATCAAGATTTGCAAGGCATGATTAACGTGGTGAATGTGGATGAGCGAATTGATTTAGGCGCATCTGCCGATGAGCCGATGAACAGTAATTCTTTCCTGATGCAAATGTTGATGCACCAGCCCAATTACCTTTTCAATTACAGCCACATCGGGCATCAAAGCTACATGAACGACCCAAGCGCTGTGGACACACTGCAAAGTTTGAATTTCGATTGTTTCAGGCTGGGTATGATGCAGCACAACATTGAAGAAGTGGAGCCAATTGTGCGCGATGCAGATATGATTTCAATTGATGTGAGCGCGGTGCGCATGAGTGATGCCCCCGCTCATGCACAGGCTTCGCCACATGGTTTTTATGGCGAGGAACTTTGCCAAATTTCACGTTATGCCGGCATGAGCGATAAGGTAAGTTCCATTGGTTTTTATGAGTTGAATCCGCACTACGATGTGAACCAACAAACTGCGCAATTGGTGGCACATGCTATTTGGTATTTCATTGAAGGCTACTACAATCGCAAAGGCGACATTCCGCAGGAAAACAACAACTACTATCGCTTTACGGTGAAGCTGGAAGAAGTGGATCATGAAATTGTTTTTTGGAAAAGTAAGCTTACGGAGCGTTGGTGGATGGAAATGCCATATAAGAACACAAAATTCAGCAGGGAACAATGCCTTGTTCCTTGTTCTTACAGCGACTATCAACTTGCCTGCAACGAGGAACTACCCGATAAGTGGATGAAGGTGTACACCAAAATGTTATAGCGGAAGAAACATTTTTAAATCAGATAGGTGAGGTAAAAAATTTGAGGCGACCATGAGTATCTATGTAACGCTTTATGGAAGTTCAAGCGAGTATGTTAAGAGCACAATCAGCAGATAAACATAGTATATCAATCAGGTAAATTTTCAAACTTGTATTTTCACTATGTGACTATGTGGTTATTGCATTTTCATTTTAGGCGACTTTGTCTATTTTATTTCGCCCCGTTTGCCCATTTCAATGGCTTCCATGTTGCTGATTTGCTTGTTGTGTAAACTGAAACGCAACAATGTTTTTACCCGATGAAAACCGTGAATGCCAGCCGCACCCGGGTTTAAGCACAACATGTTTTTGTAATCGGTATCGCGCATTACTTTTAGAATGTGCGAATGACCGCAGATGAAAATATCGGGCGGCTGCACCTGCAAAATGTTTTTCACACGCGGATGATAATGGCGCGGATAGCCGCCAATGTGCGTTATCCAAACATCGAAGCCTTCTAATTCAAAACGATTGTCTAAAGGAAACTCTGCGCGCACTTGTGCATCGTCAATGTTGCCGTAAACAGCGCGCAGCGGTTTAAACTTTTTCAAGTCATCGGCAAGTTCCAAGCCGCCAATGTCGCCCCCATGCCATATCTCATCCACTTCGGCAAAGTGCTCAAAAACTTTCTCATCCAAATAGCCGTGCGTGTCGCTGATTAAACCGATGCGCTTCATTGAATTTTGCTTTGGATGAAGTCAATAATTTCTTGCTCGTTTTCGGGTGAAAACCATTGAATGTTTTCATCGCGCCTGAACCAGGTCATTTGGCGTTTGGCATAGTTGCGCGTATTTTTTTTAATGAGTTCAACGGCATCATCCAGAGCAATTTTATCCTCAATCACATCAAACAATTCTTCGTAGCCAACGGTGTTGAGCGCAGGTAGTTTTTTGTGTAAATACAAGTCCTTTGCTTCTTCAAAAAAACCTTGCTGCATCATGCTATCCACGCGCTTATTGATGCGCTCAAAAAGTACTTCGCGCGGCAGCTCTAAACCAACTTTAATGATGTTGAACGGTCGTTCATTTTTTTTGCCTATGCGCTGCTCGGAATACTTTTTTCCGGTGGTGTAAATGATTTCAATGGCGCGTTTCAAACGCACCGGATTTTTTTTGTCCACCTGCGCAAAGTATTCCGGGTCTAAACGCTCTAATTCATTTTGTAGCCACTCCAATGTTTGGTTATTCAAAAACTTTCGTGCGGTGTAAACATTTGCTTCGTGCTCTTCTTTATTGCCGGCACTGTTGGTGAAAGAATCGAACCCGCTGCAAACGGCATTGATGAATAAACCCGCTCCGCCCACCAGCAAAGCCACATGGTTTGTTTTGAAATACTGCTCCAAAAAATCCAGCACTTCGGTTTCGTATTTTCCTGCGCTGTAGTTCTTTCTGAAAATGGAAATATTGTTTACAAAATGATGAGGCACTGCCGCTAATTCCTCGGTGGTGGGCTTGGCAGTTCCAATGTTCATCTCTTTGTAAAACTGCCGCGAATCGGCTGAAAGAATTTCAGCGCCAAAGTGCTTTGCCACTTTTATGGCAAGGGCTGTTTTTCCCGAAGCTGTTGGTCCGCAAATGACGATGAGGTGTTTTTGTTTCAATTTGAAAGTTTGAATAATATACAGCAAAACTATGTAGCTGCAATCACAATTATTGTTTTTGTATATTACCACATAGACACATAGTGTAATTCAAAACATTCTCGGATATCCTATGTGTTTTTTGTATTCATCTTTTTTACATTATGGGAGTAGTAGTATAAAGAAAGCATAGGAGTAAAATCAGCGCGCTTACCAGATAGAAACTATGTGTCTATGTGGTTAAAAAATTCCACTAAACCCAGAAACGAAAAAAGCCGCTTTTATGCGGCTTTTTGTGCTCTCGAAGGGAGTCGAACCCCTAACCTTCTGATCCGTAGTCAGATGCTCTATCCAGTTAAGCTACGAGAGCAGGTTTTGAATAATTTTCCAAAACGGAGCGCAAATATAGCATTCATCTCCTATTTTCACAGCAAAGATTTAGAAACGTAGAATTAACTGAATGGCAGCAACTCCCTCCAATATGATTCCGCTTGGAACTCATGCCCCCGATTTTTCACTACCCGACACCGTTAGCGGAAAAACTTTTTCACTAAGCGATTTGAAAGGCGAAAATGCAACGGTGATAATGTTCATCTGCAATCATTGCCCTTATGTTAAGCACCTGAACAAGCAGTTGGTTGCCATTGCAAGTGAATATCAGCCCAAAGGAATTGCCTTTGTTGCCATAAGCTCAAATGATGCTGAAAACTATCCCGATGATTCGCCCGAGAAAATGCGCGAAACGGCAATGAATGAAGGTTATTCCTTTCCTTATTTATATGACGAGTCGCAGCAGGTTGCCAAAGATTATGATGCTGCCTGCACGCCTGATTTTTATGTTTTTAGTAGTAGTTTGAAATTGGTTTACCGTGGGCAGATTGACGACTCGCGCCCGTCAAACAACATCATGCCAAGCGGCAAAGATTTGTGCAATGCACTTGAGGCAATTCTTGCGGGTGAAGAAGTTTCGCCAGTGCAAAGCCCGAGCATTGGCTGTAACATCAAATGGAAGAAATGAGGAAGTTTGTTTTGTTGAGTTTTTTGATTCCGCTTTTAAGTTTTTCGCCTACCGAAAAGCCTTTGAAAATTGCCTTGTTGAAATATAATGGCGGAGGCGATTGGTATGCCAACCCCACTTCATTACCTAACCTGATTAAGTTTTGCAATCAAAATCTTGGCACCAACATTGATGTTGAGCCTGCCACAGTGGAGGTGGGCAGCGCAGAATTGTTCAATTATCCGTTTGTGCACATGACCGGACACGGCAATGTGGTTTTCAATGCGCAAGAAGCTGATAACCTTCGCAGCTATTTGATTGGAGGTGGTTTCCTGCATGTGGATGATAATTTTGGCATGGACAAATTTATTCGTCCGCAATTAGAAAAATTGCTACCCGAAAGCAAGTTGGTAGAGTTGCCTTTTTCGCATCCGATTTTTCATCAAAAATTCAAGTTCCCAAACGGCTTGCCGAAAATTCATGAGCATGACAATAACCCTGCTCAGGCATTTGGATTGTTCCACGAAGGGCGATTGGTTGCGCTTTACACTTATGAGTGTGATTTGGGCGATGGCTGGGAAGATGCCGATGTGCACAAAGACCCGGAAGAAGTTCGCCTGAAAGCACTGCGCATGGGCGCGAACATCATTAGCTATGTTTTCAGCGGCTCCTTGCAGTGATGGCATTCGCGAAATTTCGCTATTCCTTTTTTTAACTTTCTTTGCCCACCCAAAGTTTTACGGCATAAGCCGCTTTTATGGAGAATGCTACTAAGGAGAATATTAATCTCATTTTTGGATTAAAGGTTAAAGAATTGCGCACCGCAAGGAGCTATTCGCTTCAGGAGTTGAGTGCGCGCAGTGGTGTTTCTGTTTCTTATCTGAATGAAATTGAGAAGGGGAAAAAGTACCCGAAAACCGAAAAAATTGCCGACCTCGCCAAAGCGCTTGATGTCCCTTACGACCAGTTGGTGTCGCTGAAACTTGGCAAAACGCTATCGCCTGTTGGGCAAATTTTAAACTTAGATGTTTTGAATGAATTGCCATTTGAAACCTTTGGCTTAGATAAAAATCTGCTTACGGGCATCATTGCCAATGCGCCATTGAAAGTAGCTGCGTTGGTGAATACGCTTTATGAAATTGCCCGCAACTACAATCTGAAGCAAGAGCATTTTTATTTTGCCGCGTTGCGTTCGTATCAGGAGTTGAACGATAACTTCTTTGATGAAATTGAAGCAGCTGCCGAAAAGTTTATTGACGAAAACGGTCTGAACAACACACCACCTGTTTCCACCACCATGTATGTTCAGTTGCTTCAGGAAAAATTCAGCTATCAGATTTCAGCCACTGATTTTTCTGATTTTCCTGCACTGCAAAAATTGCGCAGTGTGTTAATCAAGAACCACAAAAGCAATGCAAAAGAGGGCGATAAATCTTATCAGCTTTTTTACAATGCAAGGCTTACTGACCAGCAAAAAACTTTTTTGTTTGGCAGAGAGTTGGGCTTTAATTTTTTAAAAGCTGATAAACGCCCCATGACCACTTCATGGCTTAAAGTGGAAAGTTTTGACCATGTGCTGAACAACTTTCGGGCATCGTATTTTGCGCAGTGCCTGCACATCAACAAAAATCTTTTGCTGCGCGACCTGGAAACACTTTTTGCACACGTAACCTGGGATGCTTCATTTGTTATTGCATTGTTGGAAAAATATCAGGCATCACCCGAAATGCTTTTTCAGCGCATGAGCAATTTGTTGCCGAAGTTTTTTGGTTTCAATGAACTGTTTTTCATCCGCTACAGCAGCAAAAAGCCCGAAAAGCATTTGAAAGAAATTTCAAAAGAATTGCACCTCAGCAGGCAAAAAGAAAATTTTGAAGCCCGCCAGCGTGAACAGCATTTTCAGCGCAGTATCACTAAAGTTATTGTGGAGCATTTGGCGGCTTTTCATGCAGATGAGCACACAAATGAAGCAATGCGCACCACTAAGGTTTTTGCTTGTGTTGCCCCCCATCCCGATGGGCATGAGTATTTTGTGTTGTCTGTGTTGCGCCCAATGCCAGAGCTCAACAATAATTCCAACAGCGTAACAATTGGCTTTCAGCTCACCGATGCCGTGCGCAAAAAAATCAACTTCCTTTCAGATGGTGTTTTGAACCAAAATGCTGCAATACTAAGTAGCATTGCATTGGAAAATGCTGATGACTTAAAACGTGAAAATGAGATGAAGGCTGTGGAAGAAGCATACTTTGAATTCATTCAGCAACACTCGCTTGAAGTGGTTTAGATTGTTTTGCTTTGTGTTATTCACCTGTTGTGAGCGAACTCAAAATATCATGCCATGAAACGATTTTTGAAAGTTGCGGTTTTTGTATTCCTTATTCTAAATGCACTTGTTGAATTTTATTCAGAGTGGATAGGCTTTGACACACTGACCACCATCACCAAGCCATTGCTGCTGCCATCGCTAATGGCATATTTCGCTTTGTCTGTTAATGGTGTATGGAAACATCATCACAAACTGCTTTGTGCTGCATTGATTTTTTCTTGGATTGGCGATGTGTCATTGATGCTCACACCCGACAGCAACACCGACTTTTCCTTAATCGGCATTGCGCCAAGTAAGTATTATTTTCTGCTGGGCTTAAGTTCGTTTTTGGTCAATCATTTATTCCTAATGAGGGTTTACCGCACTTCTGTTCACAGCACTACACCGACATTTTTTCAGCAAAGCAAAATTTACTTTTTGCCTTTCTTGGTTTTCTATGTGGTGATGATTGCGGTGATTATTCCACCATTGCTTAGCAATGATGAAAAATCGCTTGCAGCAGCTCCTGTTGTTGTTTATGCAGGTGTAATTACCACAATGGCAACCTTTGCACTTAACCGTTATGGCAAGGTGAATAACCGAAGTTTTTGGATGGTGTGGATTGGCGCATTACTGTTTGTGTTTTCTGACTCAGTGATTGCGTTAAACTTTTTGGCATTTCCAGGCGTGATTCCCAATGCAGGTTTTGTTATCATCACTACCTACTTTGCAGCAGAGTTGCTGATTGTGCAAGGTGTTTTGGAAGAATAAGTTGTTCTTTATTCATGTTTGAAAAGTTTTCCAACTTGAAGTTTACTTCCATAATCCGAAATCTAAAATCCGAAATCTAAAATCAGTAAGTTACCTTCGCGCCTCATTTTTAAAGCGCTTTTGTAATGATTACAGTTTCTAACCTTTCCCTTCGCTATGGTAAACGTGCATTGTTTGATGAAGTAAATCTGAAATTTACTCCGGGCAATTGCTATGGCATCATTGGCGCAAATGGCGCAGGCAAATCAACCTTTCTCAAAATTCTACAAGGCGAAATTGACCCTACCACAGGGCAGGTGAGCATCACCAATAACATGCGCATGGCGGTGTTGAAACAGAATCACTTTGAATATGACGAAACACCGGTGATTCAAACGGTGATGATGGGGCACAAAACTTTGTGGGCGGTGATGCAGGAAAAAGATGCGCTGTATGCAAAGGAAGATTTCAGCGAAGCAGATGGGGTGAAAGCCGGTGAATTGGAAAATCTTTTTGCCGAAATGGATGGATGGAGTGCAGAAAGCAATGCGGCTGAACTGCTGAGTAATGTGGGCGTGAAAGAAGAACTGCACTATAAACTGATGAAAGAGTTGGATGGCAATCAGAAAGTGCGTGTGTTATTGGCACAGGCGCTATTCGGCAACCCCGACATACTGTTGCTTGACGAGCCTACCAATGACCTGGATGTGAAAACCATTGCTTGGCTCGAAGATTTTTTAGCTGACTACGAAGGCATCATTTTGGTGGTGAGCCACGACCGACATTTCCTTGATGCCGTTTGCACCAATGTGGTGGATATTGATTTTGGAAAGATGAATATCTACAGCGGTAACTATTCATTTTGGTATCAAAGTTCGCAGTTGGTGGCACGCCAAAAAGCGGATGCCAACAAGAAAGCAGAAGATCGCATCAAAGAGTTGCAGGATTTCATTCGAAGGTTTTCTGCCAATGCTTCAAAATCAAGGCAGGCAACCAGCCGAAAAAAGGCTTTGGAAAAAATCAATCTGGAAGACATCAGACCTTCCAGCAGAAAGTATTCGGCAATTATGTTCAACAACCCTGTGCGCGAAGCCGGCAACGAAATTTTGGAGGTGAAAAACCTGAGCAAAAAAGTTGGCGGAGAAGTGCTGTTCAGCAACCTGAATTTTTCGGTGCGCAAAACCGATAAGATTGCACTCATTGGCAACAACAGCCTTGCCATCACCGCATTGCTCAACATCCTTGACGACACCGACACCGATTTTGAAGGAACATTCAAATGGGGTGTTACCACAACAGTTGCATCTATTCCAAACGACAACACCCACTTTTTTAAAGGCGTGGACATGAACCTGATTGACTGGCTGCGTCAGTATTCCCCCGAAGAAAAGGATGAAACTTTCATTCGCGGATTTTTGGGTAAAATGTTGTTTTCGGGCGAAGAGGTTTTGAAGAAATGCCATGTGCTTTCGGGGGGTGAAAAAATGCGCTGCATGTTCAGCCGCATGATGCTGATGCGCGGTAATGTTTTGCTGATGGATGAACCCACCAATCACCTTGATTTGGAATCCATCACAGCACTCAACAACGGCATGAGCGATTTCAAAGGAACCATCATTTTCACTTCGCGCGACCATGAGCTAACACAAACCATTGCCAACCGCATCATTGAAATTTCACCAAAAGGAATGATTGATAAGGAAATGACTTTTGATGAATATCTGAACAATGAGCGCGTGGTGGCACAACGGCAGGAAATGCAGTTGGTGTGAGCCAATAGAAGTTTTCTTGACTATTGATAATGATAGCGACAAGCAGCTATTATTATCTCAGTATCTGATACAGTGTAAACCAATCTGTGTTCATCATTGATTCTTCTACTCCAAAAACCTTTGTAGTTATGTTTCAAAGCTTCCGGTTTACCAATGCCAGCAAAGGGAGTTTTTTGAATGTCTGCAATCAGTTCAATGATTTTCTTCATCATTTTCAGGTCATTCTTTGCCCAAAACTGTAAGTCTTCGAATGCTGATTCTTCAAACAACACATCTCTCATGGGGAGATTTTTTTGATTTGTTGTTTATCAAAGCGAACTAATTTCTGACGTTTTTTGATGTTTTTGATTGATTTAGTTAAACGTTGATGATTTGCTTCGCTTGCCATAAGGTAAGTTGTGTCATCAGGTTCAGCTTCAATAGTCAGGCGAATTTTTTTGCCTTTGAACAATGCCTTTACATACTCCAGAAAGTCGGGAGTGAGTTTGTCTGCATCAATTTGTTGCGTGAAATTCATTGCCTTTGTTTGATGCAAATTTAGTTTAAAATCTAAACTCTGCTAAGCCACATTCTTCCTATGCCCCACCCAAACAAAACGCTTGTTTACATATTCAGGATTAGCGAAGGAAGCGTTGCCGGCAGGGTTGCCGCCTGTTACGTGGAAGTCGCTGAAAGTGGCGTGTTGATTCACGAAAATGCCGCCAGTTAAGTTGAAACTAACCGGCACAAAAGCGCTTTCCATTTCTTCTTCAATTTGTGCTGCTACAGAATCATCGGTGGTGTAGGCTGCGCAGGTGATGGCACCATGTTTTGCTGCCATTTCTTTTGCCAAATGAATGCTTTCTTCTGTGTCTTTGGTTTTGATGATTAGCACAATGGGTCCAAACAATTCATTCTCATAAATGCCAAAATCCTTTGCGTCCACTTCTAAAACAATTGGGCTGCAAGTGCGTGCGTTAGGGAACTCGGGGTTGGCAACAGTTGTGGACTGCACCAACACATTGGCAATATCTTTCACGCTGTCAACACGTTTAACGGTAACTTCGTTTTGCACCGCGCCCAACATGCCGGGTCCCATTTGCGGGTGGGCTGCCAAGCCTGAAATGGCGCCTGTGAGGGCTTTCATCACATCATCATAGCTTGCTACACCTTCGGCAGTTTTTACGCCCGATGCAGGCACAAAAAAGTTTTGCGGAGCAGTGCACATTTGCCCTGAATACAACGACACTGCAACCGATAAGTTCTGCGCCACTGCTTTCAAATCAGCCACTGAATCCAAAATCACCGAGTTAACGCCTGCTTTTTCAGTGAAGGTGGTTTTGCCCGGAATGCTTTCCACATAATCGCCAAAGGCTGAGCCACCGGTGTAGTCAATCAATTTCACCAACGGATGCTCGGCAAGTTTTTTGGTGATTAAGTTGCTGCTGCTGTCCACCGCCAATTGGCAGATGTTTGGGTCGTAGCCTTTGGCTTCCAAAGCGGCTTGAATTTCAGCTACCACCACAGCAATGGGGTAAACACTCTTGGGGTGCGGTTTCACGATAGCGGTGTTGCCGGTAATTAAAGTGGCAAACAAGCCGGGAACACTATTCCATGTGGGGAAAGTGGAACAGCCAATCACCAAGCCTATTCCTTTAGGAACAGCTTTATATTTCTTTTCCAACACCAAATTCACTTTGCCGGCAGGTTTTTCCCAGGTGATTTTTGAAGGGAAACGAGTTACTTCTTGGTAGCCCAAAGCCAAGGCTTCTAAAGCGCGGTCGCTGGCGTGTGGTCCGCTTGCTTGAAAGCTCATCATAAATGCTTGCCCGGTGGTGTGCTGCGTGGCAAAAGCAATTTCAAAAAAGCGGTTTTTCACTCTTTCCAATGCGTCCACCAACACTTCGGCACGGTCATCGGGCGACACCTTTTTCCACTGCTGCATTGCACGACCTGCGCGCACCATCAGCGTGTCCACATCAAACACCGGATATTGTATGTTCAACGATTCCAATGTGTAAGGTGAAACTTCTTCGCCCACCCAATCCACAGGATTGTTTTGTTTCAGCGTTTCAAATTTATTGTTGCGCTGCGCATCAAAAGCCACCTGACCTTTGGCTGTGGCATCTTCTCCATAAGCCTTCGGATGCTCGGAATATTGCGCATAAAATGTTCTTGAATGAATTGCTTTGATAGCGTTGCTGATGATTTCAGCGTATGCAGGACTTAGCGCCATAACTTTTGTTCGTTTTGATTTTTGGCGAAGAAAGAAAAATCAATCACTTGCAGCAAATTGAAAAAGCAAGCGTGTGATTTGCTGCATATTAACACAGTTTGCTTTAGCTGTCATTAAAGCTGTTTGTAATTCTTCTTTCTTTGCCTCCGCATACATTCGTTGCACATCTTTTTTTTTGAGTTTACCATAACATTCATTTGAAAGCATCACTGATTTTTTCCCTGCTACTGCTCACTACTTTTTATGCCAACAGCCAGTTTACTGTAAGCGGAAAAGTTGCCGATAAAAAAGATAACTCCTTCTTGATGGGCGTTAATGTTGTTGCGCTGAATGCAAAGGATTCTGCCTTTGTAAAAGGGGCTTCAACAAACGATAGGGGAGGTTTTGAACTACAACTGCCCAAAGGAATTTATCTAATCAGGTTTTCTTATCTGGGCTATAAAACTTTTTTCAAGCCGGTGGAAGTTGCAAATGAAAATGTTGTGCTTGGAACCATAGCCATCAGTAATGATGTGCGCGAACTTTCAGGAGTGGTGATTGAACAACTTGCAAAGCGTGGTGAGCAAAAAGGCGACACTACCGAGTTTAACGCAAATGCATTTAAAACAAATCCTGATGCCACCACCGAAGATTTAATAACCAAAATGCCCGGAGTTACCACCGATGGTGGAACGGTGCGCGCACGAGGCGAGGAGGTGAGGCGTGTTTTGGTGGATGGCAAACCCTTTTTTGGCAACGACCCTGCCACCACCCTGAAAAGTCTGCCTGCTGATGTGGTGGATAGGGTTCAGATTTTCGACCGCTCAAGCGATCAGGCACAGTTCACAGGTTTCAATGATGGCAACGAGGAGCGCACCATAAACATCATCACAAAACCCGGCACACAGAATGGTGTGTTTGGTAAAGTTTATGCAGGTTACGGTTACATTGATGCGCATCGCTACTCGGCAGGCGCAAATGTGAACTGGTTTAATGGCAACAGGCGGGTTACTTTTTTAGCAATGAGTAATAACATCAATCAGCAAAATTTTGCCATTGAGGACTTGGCGAGTATGTCGGGCAATGCGGGCAGTGGCGGCAGAAGAGGCATGATGCGCATGGCAGGCAGAGGAAATCCGCAGATGGTGATGCGAGGCTCAGATGCATCAAATTTTTTGGTTGGACAAAGCGGGGGCATTTCAACCACACATGCGTTTGGTGTGAATTTCAGCGACCAATGGTGCAAGAAAGTTAAGTTTAGTGGAAGCTATTTTTTTAACTACTCAAACAACGTGAATAACAGTTCGGTGGCACGCGAGTTTTTTGCTCAAGGCGAAGCGGCAACGAAGTATGATGAGCAAACATTTGCAGAGGTGCGCAACATGAATCATCGGTTAAATGCCAGAATTGAGTACGCGATTGATTCCAGCAATTCGCTTTTTATTACGCCAAAGCTTGGCATTCAGCAAACCAATCAGCGCAACAATGTGGCCGGAGTAAATGCATTGATGAATAGTACACCACTTAGCAGTATCAAAACTGATTATTGGTCAGAAAATTTGGGTATTAATTTTTCGGGAAATGTTTTGTATCAACACAAGTTCAGGAAGGTAGGCAGAACTGTTTCGGTTGATGTTTCCGGTTCAATAAACAATAATGATGCTGAGGCAGTGTTGCAATCGTTGAATGCTTTTACAATGCCTGCCGACACCTTCGCACTTGACCAGTTTACAAATTCAGTTGTAGCCACTTACAACGTTTCGGGAAACATAGCTTACACCGAGCCTGTGGGTGAGCTGGGGCAAATGCAATTTAATTACACACCTTCCTACACATGGAACAAAAAGAATAAACAAACTTATGATGCCGACACTTTAACTGATGAATACAACAACATCAACAATATCCTTTCAAGCAACTTCAGCAACGATTATATGACACACCGTGTTGGTTTCACTTATCGCCAGCGCGATAAAACTGATAAGGTGAATTTTTCAGTGGGCGCAAATGTGCAGTATGCGCTGCTGAGTGGTGAGCAGATTTTTCCTTCACGTTTTAGTGTCAAGAAATCATTTCATAATGTTTTGCCTAATGCGTCACTCACCTATAAAATATCTGCATCAAAAAATTTCCGTTTCAACTATAACACTTCCACAAACCCTCCGGCAATCAATCAGTTGCAACAGGCAGTGGATAACGGTAACCCGCTTTTGCTTTCCATTGGCAACCCTTTGTTGAAACAAACTTATCAGCATCAGGCGCGCATTCACTTCAGCAGCATGAACATGACGAACATGAATATGTTTTTCAGTTTTGCATCGTTGAATTACACACAAAATTTCATTGGTAATTCTACCATCATTGCCACTAAAGACACCACCATTGATGGTGTTGCGCTTAACACCGGTTCGCAGTTAAGCAAGCCTGTTAATCTGAGTGGTAATTTGGCTTTGCGCAGTTTTTTCACTTATGGTTTACCTATCAAAAAACTGAAGAGCAACTTTAATGTGAACAGTGGAATCAACTATTCGCGAACTCCAAGTTTGCTGAATGGATTAGAAAACATCTCACACTCTGCAAGTCTTTCTGCGGGTGCTGTGATAAGCAGTAACATCAGTGAAAAAATTGACTTCACCATTTCATACAACGGCAACTACAACATTGTGCGCAACACACTCAGGGCGCAGAACAACAACAATTTTTTCTTCCATAACGCTGAGGCAAAATTCAATTGGATGTTTTGGAAAGGCTTTGTGTTCAACACATCGGTGAACAACACACTTTACACAGGTGTGGGCACAGATTTCAATCAAAATTTCTTTTTGTGGAATGCCGCCTTAGCCTATAAATTCCTAAAAGACCGCTCATTGGAAGTGCGGGCAAGTGTGTTTGACATTTTGGGGCAGAACAACAGCGTGAACAGAACGGTGAATGATTTTTATGTGGAAGACACACGCACCGATGTGCTGCAACGCTATGTGATGCTTACAATTACTTATAACCTTCGCTACTTCAAAAAGCCGCAGCAGGAAAACAAGCGACAATAGTTCAGTGATTGGCAAAGGCAATGGTTGCGATGCTAAGGCGAGTGTTTTGGCACAAAGCAATTGCTTCGGCACACGATTCCAATGTTGAGCCTGTTGTCATTACATCATCTACCAACAGAATGTGCTTGTCCTCTATGCTTTCAGGCTTACACACTTTGAATATGTTGCTCACATTTTCAATTCGTTCAAACAAATTTTTGCGCGTTTGTGATGCGGTTTCATTCACGCGTTCAACCACATTTTTCAGCACCGGGATGTCAAGTTTTTTTGATAAACCTTCTGCAATGAAATCGCTTTGATTATAGCCTCGTATTTGTTGTTTTTTCCAATGAAGTGGAATTGGGACGATGGCGTCAGCTTTTGGCAAATTGCTATCATTCAGCTTTTCGCCAAGCATCTCACCAAGCAAAACTCCAACATCAGTTTCTCCTTTATACTTCAGCTCGTGAAGCAAATTTTGAACAACACTGTCCTTTGAAAAATGGCACAGTGCAACAGCATATTTCAAATTGACTCTTCCCATCAATTGCCGTTCCATTTTGTTTTGCCTGATGTTCCAGAAGTTAGTCAATGGCAGTGAGGCAACACATGAAAGGCAAATCAATTCTTCGGTTTTCGGAAGTTTATTTGAGCATCCAACACATACACGCGGATATACAATTTGAACAAGCTCATCAAGGTATTCGCCCAACTTAAATTGCATACTTTAAATATCGGAATTGAAATTTAAAGTATGCAATTTGAAAGTGTTTGATTAGCGAATGATGTTTAGGACAAAGGAGGATTGTATTCCATTCAATTTCCTCAAGCGGAGTGTGTATGTTGAGGCAGGAAGTCCTGAAACATCAATTCTAAAGTTGCTTTGAACAATGTTTTCAATCAGTTGAACTTTCCTGCCTGAGATGTCAAGAACTTCTACGAACAGAATTTTTGAATCATTACTCTCAATTATCACAAAATCATTAGCAGGATTTGGATACATCTTTATGAAACTCAAAGATTCATCGGTTGTGTGAACTCCTACAGTGTTTATCACAACCGCATTACTCACAGCCGAGCAATTTCCTTGCGTTACCACCACGGTGTAAACTCCGCTTTGGGTTGCAAAGAGTATGGGCATGTCTTCGCCCGGAATGTTTACGCCATTCAGTTGCCATTGGTAGCTATCGTAGAAAATATCGGTGCTTAGCACACCAAGCGCATTTGTAACTACGGGTACAATTATGGCATTAACGGTTAATGTTAGCGTTACGATAGAATCGCAACCTCCAGCGGTTACAAGTGTATCGGTATAAACGCCTTGCTGCGTGATGGTGTTGCCGCCAAAGTTGTAACTCTCATTACTGCAAATGCTGGCGTTGATGCTGCTGAAAACAGTCGCGTTGCCTACGTTTACTGTGATGCTGTTAGACACACCGCTCTGGCAGCCGTTCAGATCGGTGACAACTACGTTGTATGTGCCGCTTGTGGTTACCAAAATGCTTTGGGTAATTTGGCCATTGTTCCATTCGTAGCTGTTAAAGCCCGGTGTAGCAGAAAGCTGTACATTGCCATTGCAAAAAGTGGTGGGCCCATTTGCTGTGATAGCAGGCGTAGCAGGTAACTGATTTACGGTAGTGGTAATGGTGTTGGTGCTGCTCACACTTCCGCAGCCGTTGCTCACCACCACACTGAAAGTGCCTGCTGTGGTAACGGTTAATGAAGGACTATTCGTGCCCACATTGTTGTTGCCTTGTTTCCATTGGTAATCTACCCCGGCTTGTGCGGGTACTTCCAGCGCTACTCCACCACCCTGACAGAAATTTACATTGCCGTTGGGTGTGATGGTAGGTGCTGATGGCGGATTGCCCACTACAGTTACACTAATACTATTAGATGATGTAACTGTGCCACAGGTGTTGCTTAGCACTACCGTAAAATTCCCCGAACCGCTTACGGTCAGTGTATTGTTGTTGCCGCCTACATTGTTAGTGCCGTTTTTCCATTGGTAGTTGACGCCACTTTGCGCAGGAATTGAAAGTTGCACACTTCCTCCAGAACAGATGGCAGTAGGTCCATTGGCTGTTATGACAGGAACTGTTGGCGCACTACCTGAAATGGTTACGGTAACAGAGTTTGCAGAAGTTACATTGCCGCAGGCGTTACTTACCTGCACAGTGTAAACACCTGCTTGTTTCGCAACAAAAGTGTTGCTGTTAGTGCCCACATTATTCGCACCGTTTTTCCATTGGAATGTTGCACCCGCCTGATTGGCAACTGATAGAATTACACTATCCCCTGAGCAAAATGAGGTAGCACCGTTTGCTGCAATGGTTGGTGTGGTAGGTGCGCTTCCTAAAACAGTAACTGTTACACTATTGCTACTTGCTGTAGTGCCACAGCTATTGGTCAACTCAACTGTGTAAGTTCCTGCTGCAGAAGCGGTGAAGGTGTTGCTGTTGCCACCCACATTTGTGCTGCCATTTTTCCATTGGTAACTCACACCTGTTTGTGTAGGCACAGAAAGTTGCACACTGCCACCCGAACAGAATGATGTGTTGCCGTTGGTGGTGATGGTAGGTGCACTTGGAGGATTAGTAACGGTTACCGTGATGCTATTGCTACTCACTACTGTGCCGCAGTTGTTTGTTAGTTCAACCGTGTAAGTGCCCGCCACGTTTGCATTGAAAGAATTGCTATTGGTGCCCACATTGGTAGTGCCACGTTTCCATTGGTAAGTTACTCCTGTCTGTTGCGGCACATTTAATGCAACGCTGGTGCTGCTGCAAATTGTGGTGTTTCCGGCAGCGGTAATGGTTGGCACCGTTGGCAAACTGCCTGAAATAGTTACGGTGATGCTGTTGCTACTCACTACCGTTCCGCAGTTGTTGCTCAGCTCAATGGTGTAGGTGCCTACTGCCGATGCAGTAAATGTATTGCTGTTAGTGCCCACATTGTTTGCACCGTTTTTCCATTGGTAATTAACGCCAGTTTGTGCTGGCACAGAAAGCTGCACGCTGCCACCAACACAGAAAGTAGTGTTGCCGTTGGCAGAAATAGCAGGCACCGTTGGTGCGCTACCGCTGATGCTTACTGCTATAGAATTTGAAGAAGTTTGTGTGCCGCAGTTGTTGCTCACTTCAACGGTGTAAGTCCCTGCAACTTTCGCCACAAAAGTGTTGCTGTTGGTGCCCACGTTATTTGCTCCGTTTTTCCACTGATAGGTAACGCCTGTTTGTGTAGGAATAGAAAGGGTAACACTATCGCCCGCACAGAAAGAAGTAGCTCCATTTGCTGTGATGGTAGGCACAGTTGGTGCAGTGCCTGAAATGCTAACGGTGATGCTGTTGGTAGATGTTACCGTTCCGCAAGAATTGGTAAGTTGAATGGTGTATGTACCGGCTAACGTAACCGTCAAAATGTTGCTGTTGCCGCCCACATTATTCGCTCCGTTTTTCCATTGGTAATTAACTCCGCTTTGTGTAGGAACGGATAGCTGCACACTTCCACCGCTGCAGAAAGTAGTGTTACCGTTCGCTGAAATGCTTGGTGCAGTAGGCGGAGTATTTACCGTAACCGTTATGCTGTTCGATGAATTCTGCGAGCCGCAACCGTTGCTCACCTGCACGGTGTAAACCCCACTTTGCTTCGCAAAAAACACATTGCTGTTGGTGCCAATATTATTGCCGCCTAATTTCCATTGGTAGGTAACTCCTGCTTGAGTAGGAATAGATAACTGAACGCTATCGCCATTGCAGAACGTAGTAGCGCCTGTTGCCGTAATGCTTGGCACAGTAGGCGCACTTCCGGTAATTACAACGGTGATGGTATTTACACTAGTAACGTTACCGCAGGCATTGCTCACCACAACGGTATAATCCCCCGCCAGCGTTGCTGTAAACGTGTTCGTATTCGTGCCCACATTGTTGCTGTTTCTTTTCCATTGGTAATTCATGCCTGCTTGTGTTGGAATAGAAAGTTGTACGCTGCCACCGGTGCAGAAAGTTGTGTTTCCGTTGGCAGTAATGGTTGGAGCAGTTGGTGAAACTATAGTGCTGATGGTAACCGATGCCGTAGAAAGAATAGTGTCGCAACCATTGCTCAGTTGCACACGATACACCCCAATTTCTGTTGCTATATGTGTGTTGGAATTGCCGCCCACCGGAATGGTATCATTTCTAAACCATTGGTAATTCACACCCGATTGATTAGGAATAGAAAGCGTAGCAGTGCCAACGCTATTGCAAAACTGCGTAGAGCCGCTTACCGAAATGTTTGCCGGTTGCGTAGGTGTTCGCAATACTAAAATTGTGTTTGGACTTGCAGAGCCTAATTGCACCGGCACCGATGAATTGACACGCACGCGATAGCCATTGGCAGGTGGTGTGTTTACGGGTATGGTAGCGTTGATGGTTCCACTTGTGGCATTTGAAGTAAGCGTTCCGATGTTTACAGGATTCGTGAAATTACCCAATGAATCGCTGAGTTGGGCGGTGTAAGTGTTGTTTGTACCAACCGTATCGTTCAAAATAAACGGTACCTGCAGTGTTCGTCCCTGACAAACAGGAGAGCTCAAAGTGCCGTTAATATCAATAGGGCTTCCGGTGAAACAACTAAATCGAATATCGAAGCCCGGGGCAGAGCCGGCATTGGTATTCGTTGCTTCAAACCTAAAAGTCAAGCTACTGCCGGTTGATTGAAATGCCGGAGGCCAGCCGTTGAAATTATTGTAGGAGCCAATAAGTGGTGAAGCGGTAGATGGTCCATCGTACACACGCAGCCAGTGGCCGCCATTGTTGCCGTTGATATTGATAGAATTTACGGTGGCGCGTAATCGCTGACCGCTATAGGAGGTAAAGGTTTGATTATACACTTGACCTGCCCCTACCGAATAGTTTCCTGTTCCACCCGGGTCTAAAAAAGTGCCGGAGCACACATAACGAACTCCGCTGCTCATGGTATAAACAGTGTTGGCAGGTGGTGTGTTTACACATCGAATAACACCCTGCCAGCCGCGCGAGTTGGTGGTGGCGTTGGATACAAACCGGAACGTTAAGCAGGTGCCGCTGCTGGTTAATGTTTCAATGCGCGAACCCTGAATGTACATGGCTAATGGCGGAGCATTTACATCGCTGCCATCAAATGCCCAAAGGGTGTCGCCAGTGTTGAATGCTGTTTCATTTACATTAAAGGAGATTTGCAACAGTTGTCCGTTAGCGCTACAAAAAGTTTGTACCAGATTTTGGTTGTCGCTGTAGTTGGCAGCGGGTCCGTTGTTATCATAAAAAACGCCATCGCAAGTGGTGATGGTGCCATTGCCCATGTTGTATGTTGTAAGCGCTGGTGTAGTGCAGGTTAGTAAGCCGCGATAACCTTGCAATGTACCAACTCCTGCAGCAGTATTATTGTGGTCAAACTCAAACGTTAAGAACTCTCCGGTGCTTTCAACGCTTGCCGGTATAAAATTGAAGTTGTTGTATGCGCCAATGAGTGGATGTGCAGTGCTTGGCCCATCGTAAATGCGCAGCCAGTGCCCGCCATTGTTACCATTAATTTGAAACAACGTGTATTGAAAACGCAAACGCTGACCGCCACTTGATTTATAGGTTTGCACCTGATAGCCATAGCCATATGGAAACTCTTTGGAATCATCTTCAATAATGGCATTGCAGGTAGTGCGAAGACCGCTCGTGGTGAAAATGGTATCCTGTGCAGATTGTACAGCAACACAACTAACAAACGCCTGCCAACCGCGCCCTACTCCGGTGTTGTTACTGCGAAAACGGAAGGTGATACACGAGCCCGATGCTTTTATCGGATTGATTTCACCAGCTGAAATGTACATGCCCAAAAGTGGCGCGTTGGCATTATTGCCATCAAAAGCCCAAAGGGTATCGCCTGCGCCAAACTGTGTAGTGTGGCGGTTGAAGTCAAAGCGCAACAGTTGTCCGTTATCGCTGCAAAATGTTTTGGTGAAAAGTTCATTGTTATTGTAGTTGGCGTTGGGTCCACCGCTGTCGTAAAATGCACCTTCGCAAACGTTCACGGTGGTAGTATCGCTGATAACATATTCAATCAACGGGGTACCAAAACAACTGATATCCATGCCAAAGCCGGCACGCGAACCCACTCCGGCATTGGTGTTGTTGGCATCAAATTCTACGGTTAGAAATTCTCCCGATGAAATGAAAACAGAGGGTGGCGCGCAGCATGAATTCCATTGGCCCAACGATGGGAATGCAGTGGATGGTCCGTCATACACCCGCAGCCAATGCCCACCATTGTTGAAGTTGATATTAAACTCAAACACATCCATGCGCAGCCGCTCGCCATTGCGCGATTTGAATGTCTGCACATTGAAGCCATAGCCATAATTACCCGTTCCTGCCGGGTCATACACTTTGCCATCACACACCACATTGATACCCGCGCTCAAACTGATAGATTTAGATACCGCAGGATTTGCCAAACAGCTATAAGTGGCTATCCATCCACTGGTTTCGTTACTGGCATTGCTGCGAAAACGGAACGTAATGCAAGTAGTGTCTGACCAAATAATATCAGGACGCGAATTGGGAATGTACATGCCCAGCAATTTTCCGTTGATGGAGTTGCCATCATACGCCCAAAGGGTATCGCCTGTTCCCAAACTCATTGCTGAAAAATTGAAGCGCAGCGGCAAGCCGTTATCGCTGCAAAAAGTCATGGTGAAATTCTCGTTCGGTTGATAGTTGGCGGTGCCGCTGCCACTGTCATAAAACGAACCGCCACAACTTGTTACCACCGCATTTTGCATGTTGTATCCTGGCAGCACTACAACGGTTCTTCCTACGGTTGTCAAACATCCGCCTGTGCCTTGCACCTGGTAGAAAACAGTATGAGTGCCAACGCCTGCTGTGGTTGGGTTAAACTGATTAGCATTCTGCACTCCGGGACCAGTAAAAAATCCGCCTGTTGGAGTTCCGGTTAACGTAAACGGACTGCGACCTACATACGTAGTGTCGGGAAGGCCACTAAAGTTAATGGTTGGTTGAGTAGCAGGATTGATGATGGCGATATTGCGTGTTTGTGAAAACGTACAAGCACCTTGCGTTATAGTAACACTGTAGTTGCCACTGTTGGCTGTGGTGGTGTTTAGAATAGTGTTTTCTCTTTGTGTAGAAGAAAAACTATTAGGACCGCTCCATTGGTAAGTTGCATTTGTAAGCAGTGGCGCACTGAGTTCAAGCGCACTTCCAACACATGGGGTGATGTTGAAATGCACGATACCATCCGCAGCGAGTGTTTTAATTTCGCTTACTGTCAATGCGCGGTTGTAAATCATAAAGTCGTCATAGGCAGCATTCGCATAGGCGTCATTACTAAATCCGCTTCTGCCTATGTAGGCGTTTACCCGTCTAACCATTCTCGGCAGCGGAATAGCGCCACTGTTTACCAGATTCCCATTTAAGTAAATGAACCCGTTTGTGCCATCGTGCATAAACACCACATGGCTCCATTCATTCAGCGGTGGTTTAATTGATGAGGCGATAGCGTTTGCAGCGCCCGTTCCCACGCGTATGTCAGCGTGTAAATTTCCTGAAGTTCCGTTTGAGAATGCGAGCACCACATTATCGCCCGGCCCACCGTTGCAAAAATCAATCACACGGCTCCAGTTATTATAGGCATTTGGTCTAATCCAACAACTAACAGCAAAAGGACTTCCGTCAAAATATACTCCTGCGGGCGCAACTACATGCCCGTTGGTGCCATTCAATTGAAGTGCTCTTGTGGCATTGCCAAAGCGGTCGGTGGTGTAGCTGGTGCCGCCTACTAATGTGCCCGTTAAATTATTGCCGGAGGAATCAGCCACATTGCCATCAAACTTATACCACAAAATTCTTCCTCTGCTTAATGTGGAAAGCGACTCTGAAGCATTGTTGATGGTGAGCGTAGCCGTAGAAGTTGCTCCAACTATTTGCGGTAATGAACTTACAATGCGCAGTTTGTAGCCGGTGCCATGTGCAAGATTGGAAGGCAGTGTTGCATTGATGGTGCTAGCACTAACACTTGTTAGTGAGCCGATGTTGGTGGCGTTTGTAAAGTTGCCGTTTTCATCGCTTAGCTGTGCGGTAAACACATTGCTACTTTGCCAGGTGCCAAGTGCAGTAAAAGGAATAGAAATGGGAGCGCCCGCGCAGTAAGTAGTTGGCGATATGCTGCCCACATTTAAGGTGTAGCTGCCACTGCTGCTCAAAAAATCCACTTCATCTTGTGTGATGACACGATTGTAAAAACGCACTTCATCAATGCTGCCGCGAAACCAACTGTTATTGTTTACATTCACTACGTTGCCGCCAATGCGGGTGTTGGTCGTGTTGCTCGCTAGGGTGTAGTTGCCGTTGCGAGTATCTACCAAAATACCATTGAGGTAAATGCGCATTTGTGTAGCGCTGGTAGTAACTGCCAAATGCTGCCACACACCAACACCTTGCGAAAGGTTGACATTTACACCACCGCTGGTTGGGTGAAAAACAATAACCCGTGTGGCTCCTGTATAAAATCCGGTTTCTAAAATATTGTCCTGCCCCACTAAGCTCATTCCATTAGTGAGTGATGCCGGATTAAACCAAAAACTCATACTGAATTCGCTGCGACCATTCAATAGCGGTGTGCCGAAATCCAACATGCCATTTTCAATAGCCCCGTTGAATAGCATAGCGCTGTTTTCGTTGCTAAGTCGGTCACGGGTTGGATACACACCATTCACCGAAACAGTGGCGTTGTTTCCATTACCGCTTACATCATTGCCGTTACCGTTTAATGGCAGGTAAGCAATTAAGCTGTCGGTAAGGTTTACTTGGGCATTAGCATACCCGGCTATCACTAACAATGCTGCAAAAGCAATCAACTTCAATCTTGTTCTCATTGCGATAGATTTTTTTAGTTGTGGCAAACATATTCCTCAGACAAATGCTTGCCTGAGCAACTTTGTCAATTATTGAAAAGTTGATGCCCCGCTAATGGTATGGAAACATTGATTATCCTATATTTAGCATATAATCGTTACTGAGTTTTATGAGTTCACAAAGTTTGAAATGAATAACCGGATACTGCGGCAGTTAACCTTCAATAACAATGAATTACTACCTGGTGTGAAAAGCAAGTTCCAAAACTCTTCACTCATGTTGAAGTTGATTGACGGCATCGCGCTAAAACGTATTACGGACACACCCACCTTAGTTCGCTTCATTTATGGCAAGTTGAATGAAGAGGAGTATGGTGTTTATGAAAACCGTTTTTACAAGCTTCGCAAAAAACTGATTGACAACTTAAAGAGCAGCGAAAACGAATCGGTGCCAGATCATTTCCACACCGATGAAGAGAAGAAGATTATTCAGTGCAAGCAATTATATGCAATGGGCAAAATTGCTGATGCCGAGCAAGAATTACTTGCGTTGGAAAAGCTGTGCTTGGAGCGGAATATATTTGAAGTGCTCCCTGCTGTTTACGACCAATTGATGCAGGTTACTCAGGCATTAAATAAGTTGAGCGAAACCCAACGAATTTTCAACCAGCATGAGCTATCATTAGCTTTGTTCAGCGATTTGGAGCGAATAAAAATGTTGACAAGAAGAATTTATGAAGTCAACGTTTCTCGCGGAATAGTTGAAACAGAACCCCTGTTCAGGCAGATGGATAAAATTGCACGGCAACATGAGCAATATCCACGCTTTCGCATGATTTACAATTTTGCAGCGGCTTATTACAAAGCCGGTTCTGCCAGCGAATCGAAACTCATTAAGCCGAATGTGATTACGCGCCACATTGGTGTGGTTAAAGACATTATGCAGAGGCATCCCGATATGCCTGTGGTGAATTACGCGCCCGACTACAAGCGCACACAGAAATTTCGCCTGCGCGACATGGAAGCCATAATTGCATTCAAGATGTTTCGCTATAAGGAGGCGGCAGCATTGATAAACTCTCTCTTGGACGATGTTATTGCCCCTGATAGTGAGTTGAAGAAAATGCTAAACACCACACTAATCGAAAACACCATTCACGTGAATGTGGCGGCAGGGCAAGCGGAAGAAGCCATCAAGAGGGCACAGTTTTACATCAGTTTTTTACGCGCTAATAAAATGCCCGAAAAACTTCCTAAAGCCTATTGCGAAATGGCAAATGCTATCGCCACCCTCCGCTATAAATCTACCATCATCAGCAATGCCTTGTTGAAGAAAAGCATTTTACAAGTAGAAGAAGATGCAGCCAATTCCGGCTCATTAAGAATGCTCGGAACCATCCGATTCCTGAAATTGAAATTCCTGCACTTCACAGGCGAAACAGAAGCCGCACTCGAACTGATAGATGATGCGGGTGTTAATGAGCAGGTTTCGGATAGCAGACAAAAGCAGTTGATGAAAAAGGTACTGCTGTTTACAGGAAAAGAAAAAAACGCAGATAAGCAACTGAAAGAACTGAAACAAAAATTCACGGCACTAAAACACTCTTCAGAGCACCCCGAGGCGGTTTCATTTTTCATTTGGGTGGGATTGATTTTGAAAGAGAAAGAGGAAGCACTCAAATCCTGAAAATCTTTTTAGCGTTAGCAGTAGTTGTTGCCGAAACTTCATTCAGCGTAACTCCTTTTAACGCAGCCATGAACTCAGCAACATGTTTTACATAACTGCTTTCATTTCGCTTGCCGCGATGGGGCATGGGCGATAGGTAGGGTGCGTCTGTTTCTAAAACGATGTGTGATAAATCAATGGCTTTAATCACTTGCTGAAGTTCGGCTGAATTTTTGTAAGTAAGTGTGCCGCCAATACCCAGATGAAAGCCTAACTCAATGATTTGCTGCGCTTCATCCATAGAACCTGAAAAACAGTGGAAAATGCCTGAAATTTTTCCCTTGTAGTGGCTTACCACCTCAATGCAATCGGCTGTGGAGTTTCGGCTGTGAATGATGAGCGGCAGGTTCTTTTCAGCTGCCCATTGCGCATGGGTGTGCAACGATTGAATTTGCTGTGCTTTGAAAGTTATATCCCAATAATAGTCTAAACCTGTTTCGCCAATGCCATAATAAGTGCCGGTGTCTAAATGTTTTTTTATGGCTGACAACTGTTCATCTATATTCTCTTTTACATCGCAAGGATGTAAGCCCATCATGGGGAGCAACTGCAATTCACTATCCGATTTTTTTGCAAGTTCCAACATGGGTGAAATGCTTTCTTCATCAATGTTGGGCATTATCACTACACCCACACTCGCTGCTTTGCAACGCTGTAACATAGCATCGGTGTCGGTGGCAAATTGCTTGTGATAAATATGTGCGTGGGTGTCAATCAGCATCATTGCGCTAATTGATTTTCAAACTCCTGCATCAAGGCTACCAAGTGATTGACACCACTAAGCGGCATGGCATTGTAAAGCGAAGCGCGAAAACCGCCAACTGTTCTGTGCCCCGCCAAACCCACTGCACCGTTGCTTTCTGCAAACTTTAAAAATGCAGCTTCGTGGCTGCTATCCTTCATTTTAAAACACACATTCATGGCGCTGCGGTCTTCCTTGTTCACGGTTCCTTCAAAGCAATTTGAACTATCAATGGCATCATAAAGCAAGCCGGCTTTTTGCGCATTGATTTTTTCAATTTGTTCTAAGCCTTGCGCTGCAATCCACCTCAGTGTGAGCAGCGAAACGTACACAGCAAACACCGAAGGCGTGTTGTGCATACTATCCTTAGCGATGTGAACGCTGTAGTCTAACATGGCGGGGATGTTGCGTGGCGGGCTTTTCAGCAATTCTTTGTTGATGATAACCAAGGTTGCTCCGGCAGGTCCCATATTTTTTTGTGCTCCGGCATAAACAAGGTCAAAGCGGTTGTAATCTATGCTGCGCGAAAAAATATCGCTACTCATATCCGCCACCAGCACACCCTTTGCCTTTTGCAAAAAGCTATTTAGAAAATTGCTGTTCCATTGATTTCCGTATATGGTGTTGTTGGTGGTAATGTGTGTGTATGCAAGTTCGCTGTTATCAAAATTTTCGAGCCAATTTTTGGGTATGTGGTTGTAATTAGATTCGCGCGATGATGCTACAACAGCAGTGTTACCAAACCGCGCTGCTTCGCTAATAGCTTCGTGCGCCCAATGCCCGGTGTCTAAGTATGCGGCAGTTTGGTTCTGCGCTAAAAGATTGAACGGAACCATGCAAAACTGCATGGAGGCACCGCCTTGCAGGAACAAAACCTCTTTGCGCTCATCCAACTGCAAAATTTGTTTTACCAAACTTCTTGCTTCTTCCATAGCGGCAACAAACTGCTTGCTGCGATGCGATATTTCAAGAATAGAAAGTCCCGTGCCTTCAAAATTTTGGATGGCTTCTGCTGCTTGTTGCAGCACGCTTTCGGGTAAAATGGCGGGTCCTGAAAAAAAGTTGTAAGGCTTATTCACGTTTAACTTCTGCGCAGCAATTCAATAAATAGTTGGGTGAGTTTCGGTTCGGCTTCTTTTGCTTTCTGCAACACGAATTCATGTGTTACCATATCGGCTTTTTCTGGTGGATAACCCATATCGCTGATAACTGATATAGCAAAAACTTCCATATCCATGTGGCGAGCCACCACCACTTCGGGCGTGGTGCTCATGCCCACAGCGTCTGCGCCCATCAGGTGAAACATTCGGTATTCTGCCGGTGTTTCAAATGCGGGTCCCATCACACCTACATACACTCCGGTGTGAATTCGGATATCCATTTCCAACGCAATTTCCAATGCCTTGTTGATGAGTTCTTTGTTATAGGCATTATTCATATTTGGGAAACGCGGTCCCAAGCGCTCTTCATTTTTTCCGCGCAAAGGATGTTCTGGTTGCATGTAGATGTGGTCGCGCAAAATCATTAAGTCGCCTACTTCAAAGTCTGCATTCATGCCTCCCGATGCGTTGGAGATAAACAAGCGCGAAACGCCCAGCGCTTTCATCACCCGAATGGGGAACACCACTTCCTGCATGGTGTAGCCTTCGTAGTAATGCAATCTGCCACTCATTGCCACCACATTTTTTCCGCCAAGTTCTCCAAAAATCAAAGCGCCTGTGTGCCCTTGCACGGTGGAAACCGGGAAGTTTGGGATGTCGCTGTAGGGCAGTTGAACATGAATGTCAATTTCTTTGGTAAGGTTCCCTAAGCCGGAACCCAGAATAATTCCGTTGTGATATTCTTTTGAAATTCTTTTTCGGATGAAGGATGCTGTGGCATCAATTTTCTCAAGCAAATGCTCCATGAATTATGTATTGTTTTTAGCTATTGTTTCGGTGATGAAGGTGCGAATATCATGAGTTAATCGAATGTTGTCGTCAAAAAGAAAACGATGGCGCACGGGCTGAATAAAAACAGGAATTTTATTTTCTACTAACCAATCTTTGTGTGGCAGCAAGCGTACGGCATCTTTTTCGGTGGTAACCAATTTTGTTCCTGTGGGTAAGTTTCTCAGCATTTCGCGCAGGCTATCCAAATCAAAACTATCGAATTGATGGTGGTCGCGGAATTTTCGGTCATAAACTTTCACGCCCTTTTTCTTGATGAATTCGCGCAGTGGTTTTGGATTGGCAATGCCGGTGAACAGCAGCACAGATGTAATGGGTGTGGGTGTTTCTTCAATGGGAAAGAGCAAATTCAAATTGCCATAATCCAATGCTGAAAAATACACGCGTTGATAAGGGAATGGTTTTATCTCATCAATTATATTTTGCCTTTCGGTGGTGGTAAGTTCGGCAGGGCATTTGGTAACAATTATCAAATCTGCACGGTGATAGTTTTTTGCATCCTCACGCAGCCACCCAAGCGGAAAAATTTTATCGCGGGTAAACAAGTTTTCGTAGTCGGTAGTCAGCAGCATCAAGCCCGGCTTGATGGCACGATGTTGAAAAACATCATCCAGCAGAATCACTTCTGTTTCAGGGAAATGTTGCAGCAGCATGGGAACGCCCACCACTCTGTCTTCGCTCAGCGTTACTGCCACATCCGGGAATTTCCATTTAAAAAGCAAGGGTTCGTCACCGGCTTCTTTTACGGTGTGCGAATTTTCCACCACAAACCATCCACTTGTTTTTCTGCCATACCCACGGCTTAGCACAGCCATTTTAAACTCTTGGTGGAAATGTTGCAGCAGCCATTCAACCAATGGCGATTTTCCGGTTCCTCCCATCGAAAGGTTGCCAATGCCAATTACCGGTAGGTTGAAGCCAACGCTTTTCAAATACTTTTTATCGAAAAAATAATTGCGCAGTGAAGTGATGAGGTGAAACACCAAAGCCAATGGTGCGAGGAAAAAATTGCGAATGCTCAAACGCTCTGTTTTAGTGCAAACCTAAACCAATTTATTGTCCATAAATGTGCGCTTATGTAATTTGTGAATTTTCTAAATAATATCGGTTAGATTTTTTTATCCGAAAAACGATATTAAATTTGTGGAGTGAAGTGGAAAAGTTACATACACACTGCCTATGAGGGTTTGGAGGATTCGTTGGCACGCATTGATGAAAAGAAGCGTGAGTTAGACGCACATCGCCCATTACCTGATATTGTTTTAACCAAAGTAAAGGAAGGGTTGAATGTGGAGTGGACGTATAATTCAAATAGCATTGAGGGTAACACTTTGTCACTTAATGAAACAAAAGTGGTTTTGGAAGATGGGTTGACCATTGGAGGGAAGTCGCTTAAGGAGCATTTTGAAATATACAATCACCATGAAGCGATTGCCTTTTTGGAGGGTTTGGTTCAAACAAACTACCGGCTTAGTGAAAAAGATGTTTTGAGTATTCACGAGTTGGTTTTAAAACAAATTGACAAAAACTTTGCGGGCAGATTTCGCAATGCTGCGGTAAGAATTACAGGCGCAAATTTTGTTCCGCCCAATGCCAATCGGGTTCCTGAATTTTTTGCCGAATTAATTGACTTTGTAAATGCTAATCCGGATAATGTGCACGATGTAATTCTTTCATCGGTGTTTCATCATCGGTTTGTTTGGATTCATCCATTCTTTGATGGAAACGGCAGAACTGTTCGCCTTGCCATGAATTTAATTCTGATGCGAAGGGGCTATCCGCCTGCAATAATTTTGCGAAACGACCGAAAGAAATACTATGATGCATTGAACAAAGCCAATAATGGCGATTACGGTAAAATTTCAATGTTGATGTGTCAGGCTTTAGAGCGCTCTTTGGACATTTACCTCAGTGCTTTGCCCGGCACTTACAAAGACTATAAGCCAATTTCAACATTGGTGGAAGAAGAAAATATTCCTTACGGTCAGGAATACATCAGCCTTTTGGCACGCAGAGGAAAAATTGATGCTTACAAGGAGGGTAACACTTGGTTTACAACAGAAGATGCCGTTGCTGATTACAGAAAAACACGAAAACGGAAAAGGAAATAAAACAGTGGCGAGCTACCTTTGTTTTATTGTTTGATAAAACGCTTTACCAAACGCTGTGATGAATTTTGATTTCCGATTTCAAGGAAATAAATGCCTTGAGGTAAACTGCTTATGTCAAGTATATTGTTGCTAATGACGCTGTAATGCATTTTCCTTCCCAGCAAATCAAAAACATTGAGGGTTGCATTTTCAAGCGAAACATCTGATTGGATATTAAGTGTGTTCAATGCAGGGTTTGGGTAAAGCAACACATCAAATGATTCTTTGCGAAGGTCTTTAATGGCAGTAGGTTGAATCCTGCTTTCATCGCCAAAAAGCAAATGAATCATTGGCGAGCCTGGCAGCGACTGGCAGATGGTTGATTTTTTCCATTGCGCGTTGGTGAAAAGATAAATGTGGTCGCACCCGCGTGGGCTATTACGGTCGTAGCCGATTTGTATATTTCGCTCATCAGTTTGCGCCCATCCAAAATAAATTTTATTGCTTACGATGAGTGCAGTATCTAGACGATAAACGGCAAAACCGTTCACCGAGTCAATGTATTGCGGCTTTGTGTTGGCAGAAGTCCAAATTGGAACATCGGGCACAAACTTGTTGAGTGTGATGGTGTCCCAAACATTGAATTGAAAAATAAGGCTTTCAACGTTCTCATCTATGTTAGTAAACAGAACCTTAAACCCGGTGAGCGTGTCGGGTTTATTGAGCGGAAATTCATACGCCATTTTCTTTAAACCACCTGTTCCAATCAAGCCATAGGCTTTTTCGGCTGTGCCGTCATCATAAGCTAACTCATTGAAAAAAACCTGTGTTGCAGAAACACTGTCATTTGCAGGCAGAATGTCATTTGGCGTTATCCATTCATTGATGAAAATGCTCACACTGTCAGCGCTGCCAAGTGCTGGCGGCAGTGTAAAATCTGTTTTGGGGTTGCGTGAAATGGTGTTTGAATAACCGGCATTAAAGGTTTGCAATGCAGCAGTGTAAACAATGGAATTGGATGGATACAATTCACGTGCAATTCCTTCAAAGTTAGTAGCGGGAGCATTGTTGTTGTAATAATTCAAATTGCGCACATACAAATTGAGTGTGTCGCTCAAATCATAAATACCGATGAACTGGTCAGCAGGCATGGTGTAATACTTATCAAGAATGGTTGAAATAGGGTTGATGAAAGCAATGTCATTGATGATGGTGTCGTTAATGCTTCGGTTCTTATCCAATTTCACGTAGTCAATGTGCCAATGGTCGTTGTTTCCTGTTATTGAGCCTTTGTTGCGGAAACGAAACTGAAAGCCATTGTAGAAATAGTTCTGCACCGGAACAATGGTGCGGGGGAAAGGAACCAAAACTTGTTTGAAGTCAAGCGCTGTATCTTTTGGTTGGGCGGAATAGCCTCTTCTTCGCCAAACCAGGTCCCATTTACCGGTGTATTCATTGCGGAACTCAACAATGAGTGAATCTACCATATTCGGGAAATCACACAAGCCCATTGGTTGGTAGAAAAAACTCAAATACAGCGAATCTTCCTCCTTTAAACCGCCAAGGTTAATGGGCTTTGAAGTAAGCACATCTGCGCTTCCATAGCTCCCCGGGCTAATGAAAGGGTCGTAAGGTCTTCCATTTTCGTTAATGCAATCTAAAGTGGCAACACCAATGGTAGGCGGAAAAATTGGATTGGTGTTGTTTACAAATGCGTAGTTGTCTGTCCATTGCCATTCATCAGCAAGCCTTGCACGGTAGATAATTGGTGCAAACTCAATGAGCGTATCCGGATTGATGGTGTCATTTACCACTAATTGCGAATCAATTTTTGCGCCCGTTGAGGTGTTGAAAGTGTAAGTGTAGTATTCAGGGTAAAATTGAAAAGTACTAAAGCCGCCATTCAAGCAGAGTGTGCCTGTTGATGCATAGTATTTGAAAACAATAGGATTTTTAGGCGTTGAGTCAATTTGTTGTGTGTTTACATTGTAGCTGTAATTCCAACTTTGCTGAACATGAAACCGCGCTTCAATAACAGTAATCAGGTTTGATTGAAGGCATGGTCCTGTTGCATTTTCAATGGAGTCGAAAATGTAGTTTTCAGGAAAGTCGCGGGCGCGGAGTTTGTTTGAAGAGAAATCGTCTAAAAAAGGAAGCTGCAAGATGTTACTTTCAATCAGCAAATTGCCTTCCACATTGTAGCGCGATGCAGCAATTTGGGCAGGCTGCGAAGGTTTGGAATGAAGTAACTTCGGATTGCTGCGCAAAGGCAAAACAGCATCTTGCGCATAAGCGCTTATCCAAAAAAGTTGTATCAGTAATGCGTAGTGAAATTTCATTCGTTTTTAGAAGCAAATGCAATAAACGCTGAATTGCTTCAATTATTGCAGGCGCTGCGCGAAACTAAAATAAACTCGGCACAAGCCGTTCACACACCGCTGTGGATAGATTTTATTGATAAGGTTGATTGCTTAAATGAATTTCGCAATTCGAAATGAATTCGGTGTCACTGTTCGACAGGATTATTGGCTCGGAAACGCTGTTAGAGCTTTCAGAGAGCGTGCCTGTTGCTCACAAGCAGTTTGAGTTAGAAGTGAACGGACGAAGTGTGCCGGTGCGCATTTGTTTTGAAAGCCGCTACAACAACCGTGCATCGGTGAATTCCAACGGTGTGCTAATCAGAATCAGTAAGCAGGTTACATTTGAAGAGCAGCGAAAACATATCGAAAACTTTTTGCAGTGGGCAAAAACAAGGTTAGATAGTAATCCTCAGCTACTTGAATATCTTCCTCAGCGGAGTTATGTTAATGGTGAAGTGTTGCAGGTTGGGGCGCACACTTTTCATGTGCATATTATTTACAACAACTTTCATCGCAGCACTGCCAAAATTCACGAAAATCATGTTATGCTCTCCATAGCTCGCGGACTAACCCGCGAGGCAGAGATGAGCACTTGCAGTTATTTGGTCAGCAAATGTCTTGCAAAGTATTTCACGCCCATTGTTTCGGCTCGTTTACACGAATTGAATAACCGCTTCATCGGCAGGAAAATCAGTTCAGTGAAAATTAAATACAACACAAGTAATTGGGGTAGTTGCAGCACGCATGGAAGTATAAATATCTCACTAAGGTTGATGTTTGCGCCACAAGATGTCATTGATTATGTATATATCCATGAACTTGCGCATTTGATTCATCCGAATCATTCTTCGCGTTTTTGGAAAGTGGTGGAAACCATCATGCCCAATTACCGCGATAAGGAAAGGCACCTTGAGGAGAACAACTTTAAATACTACCTGTAAAATTTAAGTTAAAGCGCGGGTTTTTCCGAGTCATTTTTTTGCCAATAGAAGGTTCATCAAGTACAATATCCTTTATTCGCAATCGTGATTAGCTAACAATTTAAACTTCACAATCATGAAATCAATAGTCAAATTATTCATTGCAGTTTTTACAATTTCAACACTTTCTTCATGCAGTTACAACAGCTTGGTAGAAGAGCGCGAAGCGGTTACTAAACAATGGGCAAACGTTGAATCAGCTTATCAGCGCAGGGCAGACCTCATTCCCAACTTGGTGAACACTGTGAAAGGCTATGCCGATTTTGAACAGCAAACGCTAACTGCTGTTATTGAGGCGCGTTCAAAAGCAACAAGCATTCAGGTAGATGCTAATAACTTAAGTGAGCAGGATATTCAGCGTTTTCAAACTGCACAAAATGATTTGAAAGGTGCGCTTTCGCGCTTGTTGGTTACGGTTGAAAGATACCCTGACCTTAAAGCCAATCAAAACTTTTTGGAATTACAGGCTCAATTGGAGGGAACCGAAAACCGAATCAATGTGGAGCGAAACAAATACAATGAATTGGCGGGAACATACAATGCACACACACAGAAGTTTCCTGCTTTAATCACAGCACGTATGTTCAACTTTCAAGCCAAGCCATACTTCAAAGCCGATGCGGGAACCGAGAAGGCGCCTGAGGTTAAGTTTTGATGTGGCAAAAAGTAGAGAAAAAAAGTGTGAGGTCAGCAATCATCAATCTAAAATTGCCAAGTGGGTTTGTTTTCAAAAAATCCGATAGACGGTAAGCCGGCTGAGCAAATCGTTAGCGCCATTCGCGAAGCGGAGAAAAACACTTCGGGTGAAATTCGCGTTCATGCTGAGTTTCATTGCAAAGTTGAGCCTATGCAAAGAGCCATTGAGGTTTTTAATGAATTGGAGATGCACAAAACTGCTGCACGAAATGGAGTTTTGATATACGTTGCAATTACCGACCATGTTTTTGCCATCATTGGTGATGAAGGGATAAACAAAGTGGTTGGCGATAATTTTTGGTGCGAGGCGAAGGATGAAATGTTGGTTCATTTCAAGCGCAATGAAATTGCTGAAGGGATTTGCAAAGGGGTGTTGCTTACCGGTGAAAAGCTGAAAGCTTTTTTTCCATACAGTAATGACGATAAAAACGAATTGAGTGATGAAATCAGTTTTGGGTAATGTAAGATACTTGAAACTGCTGTTGGTGAGTTTTTTCATCAGCACGTCAGTTTTTGCACAGTTGCCTGAGCGCGCTTCACCGCCACGGTTGGTGAACGATTTTGCTTCATTCCTTTCGGCAAATGAACAACGGGCATTGGAGCAGAAATTAGTTGCTTACGATGATTCCACATCAAACCAAATTGCAATAGTTACGGTGGAAGATTTGCAAGGCTATGCTGCAAGCGATTATGCTTTCAAACTTGCTGAAAAATGGGGCATTGGGAGGAAGCATAAGAACAACGGCATATTGATTCTTGCTGCAAAAAACTCGCGCGATGTTTTTATTGCCACCGGCTATGGATTAGAAGATGTGTTGCCAGATGCCATTTGCAAAAGAATTGTTGAGCGAATTGTTATTCCAAACTTCAGGCAAGGAAACTTTTATGAAGGATTCAATGCAGCAACTGATGAAATTATAGCCCGCAGCACCGGAAAATTTCAAGCAGAAAAAAAAGAGGAGGAGGATGGCATTCCACTTTGGGTGATTTTATTGATTGTGTTTTTGATAATAATTATTTCAAGTAGTGCATCAAGCGGTGGCAAAGGCGGCAGAACCATTTCAGGCAGAGGCTATAACAGACCCGGTCCAATTATTTGGGGTGGAGGTGGCGGCTTCGGAGGCGGAAGTCGTGGAGGCGGCTTTGGTGGTTTTGGAGGCGGGAGTTTTGGAGGTGGAGGAGCAGGAGGGAAGTGGTAATTTGCTATTTGCGTATATTCATTGCATCCAGTTTTTTTCGATACATCGCTGCAACTTTCATCTGTTCATCATAGGTTTTTGAAAATATAGAATAGCCGCTCAAATCGGGGTTGGCACAGAAATACAAAAACTGATGTTTTTCGGCATTCAACACAGCATCAATGCTGATTTTCCTTGGCATACAAATTGGACCGGACGGGAGTCCCGAGTATTTATAGGTGTTGTAAGGCGAATCAAAATCCTTGTGAAAATTGGTTACGCGTTTTGCATTAAAATCTCTGCGGGCAAAAACTAAAGTAGGGTCGGCTTGTAGCGGCATTCCAATTTTTAATCTGTTCAAGTACACTCCGGCAATGGTTGGAAGTTCTTTATTGAAAATTGCTTCCTTCTCAACAATAGATGCAAGCGTTACTACCTCATGTTTTTTTAAGCCCAAAACTTTGCGTTTGTTCTCCCTCTCAGGGTTCCAAAAGGCTTCATTAGTTTTGCTCATCCTTTCCATGAATTTTGAAAGCGGTGTGTTCCACCACATTTCGTAGTTGTCCACAATGAAGTGCGTGAGGATTGTTGAAGTATCCAACCCTAATGATTTACAAAAACTATCACTGTTTAGTGCGCCAATGATTATAGTGGAATCTAACTCTAAAGTTCTGCCTATCAGTCCGGCAAATTGCTCTTTGGTTCTGATGTTGTAAATAATAAGTTTAACAGGCTCTTGCAGTCCTGCACGAAACATGTTCACAATCTCGCGGTTGTTCATTCCGGGGCGAACCACATAATGCCCGCTTTTTAGTTTGTAAGGTAGCTCCTTCAGTTGAGCAACAATTTCAAAACTCCAAATGTCGTGAATGACATTTTTCTGTTGCAGTTGCAGTAGCAAAGTGGTGTAAGTTGAATCGGTTGGAATGTATAAGTGGACAGGTGTTGAGGCTTTGATGTTTGGCTTTTGGAAAATGATGTAGCCTAAATATGCTGCTGTGAATGCTATACCGGCAAACAAGAATGTGATGAATAGAACAAGAACTCCTTTCGTCTTTTTTGCCATAGCCGCAATCATAGTTTCAAAAAGCGAATTGGCATAGCGGTTTCACTTTTTTGTACCTAAACAGTGTGATGATTTCATACTAAACAAACACAAATTTTGGGCTTGTGGTTTGATTTCTGTGCCTTTTGAGCGCTTTCATTTGCTAAAGCCGTGCAAAGGGCTATTTTTGAACCGATACGTAAAACAATTCAGCCCGGGTGAACAACGCAACTAAAGTCGGCATATTCAGCATTATTACTGTGGTCATTTTTATTCTCGGATTCTATTTCCTGAAAGGCATCAACATCTTTATTGCCAAGAATAAGTACTATGCAGTTTATGATAAAGTAGATGGCTTGTATAAGTCGAACCAGGTGGTGGTGAACGGCTATAAAATCGGTTTAGTAACTGATATGAAATACAACACCCGAAATGGAAAAATCGTTGTGGAATTTACAATTGATGACGATATCCCTTTACCGTTGAACTCCCGCGCCATGATAGTTTCCACCGATTTTCTGGGCGGTAAAGTGCTGAACATTGAACTTGGCGATACCAATGTTTTTTACAAAAATTCAGATACTGTTTTTTCAGGTTATCAAAGCGATTTCATTGGTGGAATATCAGAAAAGTTTAACCCTGTGATGGCAAAAGTAGGAGGGGTGTTGAGCGAACTGGAAGTTACTTTAAAGGAAATCAATTCCATGTTCAAATCGGGCGAAGATGCCAGCATTCGCGATGCAGTTGCCAACCTCAATAAATCACTGGCAAACATCGAAAAGATAACCAAGGAGTTTGAAAAAGTTGCGCTCAGCGGAAGCATCCAAAACTCGCTGAAAAACATTGAAGGCATCACCGGAAACCTTAATCAAAACAATGCTGATATTTCACGCTTGCTGAAAAATTTCGCTTCAATTTCCGATTCGGTTGCCGCTGCCGATTTGAAGGGAACTATTGAAAATGCTAAGAATGCCATTGGTGAGTTGAAGGGAATTTTAGATGATGTGAACAGCGGCAAAGGCACAGTGGGCAAGTTGGTGAAGGATGAGCAACTCTATGAGGATATTGACACAGCTATCAAAAGTTTGGATGTGTTGCTGAAAGATGTGAAAGCAAATCCTTATCGCTATGTGAATGTTTCGCTTTTTGGTGGAAAGAAGCGCGATGATGCCTACCTGAAAAAGCAAGAGAAAAACGCTGCCAAGCAAGGGAAGTGATTTTGTTGGTTTTATCCTTAACTTCGGTTTATGAGTTGGCAAAATTTCATTCATTCCGACCCAAACATTCTTGTTGGGAAACCGGTTATCAGGGGGACAAGAATTTCTGTGGAGTTCTTATTGGGTTTGTATAAGGCAGGTTGTACTGAGGAGCAAATTCTCGAAAGCAATCCTCATTTAACAAAAGAGAGCTTGAAAGCTGTTGGCATTTTTGGAATGATGTATCAAAAAATATAAGCACCATTTTGAAAGCTAAGTTGTTCGTGCTACCCTTTTTTCTATTCGTACTCCTATCCTTTACAAATACCCAAGCCCAAGAACAAACCAAGGAAGTAGAAATCATTCATGCCGATTATTTGAGGTATTCTGAAATTGGTGGCAGGCGTTACACTATTCTTTCGGGCGATGTGCAGTTGAAGCAGGATGATGTGCTGATGTTTTGCGACAGCGCAAAAATTCAGCGCGACTCCAATTCGGTGGATGCTTTCGGGCATGTACACATCAGGCAAGACACAGTGGATGCCTACAGTGATGTGCTGTACTACTCCGGCAAAACAAAAACTGCAAGATTGGTGCGCAACGTGAAGTTGAAAACGCCTAACATGACGCTGCTTTCCAACGAACTGATTTACAACTCAGCAACCAAAACTTCATATTACCTCAGCGGTGGTACGGTGCTGCGCAACACATCAACCATAGTGAGTGAGAAAGGCTATTTCTTTTCTCAAACCAACATGGTGCATTTCCGAAACAATGTTCAGATAACCGATTCTAACTATAATCTGATTTCTGACACGCTGCACTACGACATGAAAACCGATGTGGCATATTTCTATGGCAACACTACCATCATTAACAAAGAAAGTTCTATCAATTGCCAGTCGGGGTGGTTTGATAGCAAAAGTGATGTGGCTTCATTCGGCAAACAAACGGTGGTGAACAATTCACCACAAGCACTGTTCACCGACAGTTTGTATTACGAGCGTTTTCGGGGCTATGGACGTTGCCTGAAAGCTTTTGAGTGGCGCGACAGTTCTATGGATGTTTCTATCATTGGTAACTATGGTGAGTATTTTGAAGATAGGCAATACATCAAAGCAACGCAACATCCTGTGCTGATTTACAAAATGGATAATGATTCGCTTTTCCTCACTGCCGACACCTTGAAAAGCCTCACCAAATCAGAAACAGATACTATCAGAGTTTTTTATGCTTACAAAAAAGTGAGGCTGTTTACCAAAGGTATGCAAGGTGTTTGTGATTCGCTTTACTATTCGTTTGAAGATTCCACGTTTCGCTTTCACTACAAACCCGTGTTGTGGAATGATAGCATTCAAATGAGTGCTGACACCATTTTCATGACCATAAAAAACAAGAAGCCCGATGAGTTGAAAATGATGCGCAACGGTTTCATCATTTCGCCATCGGCATTCGATTTTTTCGACCAGATAAAAGGGAAAAACATTTTCGGATTTTTTGAAGACAGCGAACTGCGCAAAGTGAAAGTGGTGCAGAATGCCGAAAGCCTTTATTTCGGCAAAGAAGATAACGGCAAAATCATGGGCGCAAACAAAGCGAAGAGCGCTGTGATGTGGCTTTATTTCAGCGAGAAGAAAATGCGCAAAATCACTTTTGAAAAAAAGCCCGAAGCGGTGTTCACGCCCATCAAACAATTCCCTAAAGAAGAATACAAATTGAAAGATTTCAATTGGCAGATTGAAAGACGCCCGCCAAGCCGCGAAGCAATTTTGAATGAGTGATGCTACCCTCTGCCTGCAAGCAGATAAAGCACTGCCATGCGCACTGCTACTCCGTTTTCAACTTGTTGCAGAATAATGGCTTGTCCGCTGTCCGCCACATCGCTGCTTAACTCCACACCGCGGTTGATTGGACCCGGGTGCATAATGGTTATTTTTTTATTCAATGATTCCAACAATTCTCGATTGATGCCATAAAACAAAGCGTACTCGCGCAGCGATGGAATAAACTTTATATCCATTCGCTCCAATTGAATGCGCAAAACATTGGCAACATCGCACCATTGTAGGGCTTTTTTCAGGTTGAGTTCTGTTTTCACACCAAGCTCATCTGCATATTTTGGAAGTAATGTCGGTGGTCCGCAAACCATCACTTCCGCACCCATTTTTTTCAGCAATTGAATATTTGAACCGGCAACACGTGAATGTTTGATATCGCCAATGATGGCAACTTTCAAACCCTTTAACGTTCCAAATTTTTCTTTCATTGAAAAGGCGTCTAACAGCCCTTGTGTTGGGTGTTCGTTTGTGCCATCACCTGCATTGATGATGCTTGCAGGAATGTGTTGCGAAAGGAATACCGGAGCTCCGCTGCTGCTGTGGCGCATCACCACCATGTCAACTTTCATGGCAAGAATGTTGCGAACGGTATCTAAAAGTGTTTCCCCTTTTTTTACGGATGAGCCGGAAGCTGAAAAGTTTATGGTGTCCGCACTCAATCGTTTCTCGGCAAGTTCAAACGAAATTCTGGTGCGAGTGGAATCTTCAAAAAACAAATTTGCAATGGTGATGTCGCGCAGCGAAGGGACTTTTTTAATGGGTCGTTGAAGTACTTCTTTGAACTGTTCAGCCGTTTGAAGAATCAACTCAATGTCAGTTTTATTCAGGTATTTGATGCCCAAAAGGTGTTGCTGACTGAGTGCGCTCATGTTGTTTGCTTATCGAGTATATATGATTTACTAAACTTGTTCAATCCAAACTTTATCCTCTCCGTTTTCCTCTTTCCATTCCACTTTCACGCGCTCCTCCGCAATTGAATCCACCACCTTTCCCACATATTTAGCCTCAATAGGCAGGTCGCGGTGAAACCTTCGGTCAATCAGCACAAGCAACTCAACCTGAGCAGGTCTGCCAAAGTCAAGCATGGCATCCATTGCCGAGCGGATGGTTCTTCCGGTATAAAGCACATCGTCAATCAGAATCACTTTTTTGTCTTCGAGTGAAAACTCAATGTCAGTTTCATTGGGCGGAATCGGCTTGCCCTTTTGTCTGAAATCATCGCGATAGAAGGTGATGTCTAACTTTCCGAACGGAATGTTTTTGTGTTTTGTGATGGCAGAAAGTTCTTTCACAATGCGCGAAGCAAGCAGCACCCCGCGTGGCTGAACACCAATGATAACTGTGTTGCTGAAGTCTTTGTAATTTTCAATAAGTAAATGACAAAGCCTGAGGATGGTGAGTGAAAAACGTTGCGATTCAAGAATCAGGCGCGGTTGCATAGTTATACCGCAAACCTAATAAAATTCATGAAGCAAGCTAAAGCGCAAATCTTCATTTCAGGTTTATCTCTTTTGCTTGCAGAATTTCACGGTTAGCAGCAAAATAATGTATGAATGCCACAGCGTGCATTTTATCAATGTCCCATTCGGGTTTTATTGTGGTTTCATAAATTCTTCTCACCACTCTGCCTGCTTCGGTTGTGGTGTTGATGTCATCGCCTTTCACATTGGTGATGAAAGTTCGTTGAACATCCAAATGCGCATAAAAAGTGTCAATCACATTCCCCGCATTTAGCTGAGGCTGTTGCATACCGCTTTCTGTCAGCAAAACCGTCAGCCTTTGTGCTTCCGAAATATTTTCGGTGTAGTGCAACTCAACAGCCAAAGTTAGTTTTCTTGTTGCTGCATCAATCACCGATGTAAGTTGGATGTTTACCGGAGCTGATTTTGCAAGTTGTTGCTGCACTCGGTTGTTCCATGAGTTTCGCGGATAAAGCAATGACGTTTGTGAGCCATCGAAGCGGAAACGGTCAATGGCAGCAGCGGGTTTCACACCATCAAAAACCAGATAGTCCTGAATTTCTTCGGCACTTGCGGTCCTGAAATCTTCCGTGCTGAAAGGATAAGGACTGCCAAGAAAATTAGTGTGATAGCCCACGGCAATAAAACGCTCACCAAAATTGTTTTTCAAGGTTTGAATAATAACATGACCTGCCGGACAGTTTACGCATTGCACACCGGTGAACTCCTCCATTAGTACACGCTTATCTTCCTTTGGTTGAATTGGCGATTCTACATATGTGGTATCAGCTAATGCTTTGTTGCCTTTGCCGAGGTTGATGTTCGGACCCACCTCTTTGCAGCCAACTGTTACTATCAGGGATAGCATTGTAAACAACAATAGCTTACTCATTTTCTTTAGCATGATGCGAAGTTCTGCAAAATCTGTTTCATTAAAAAGAAGCGTCATCCGGCTTACCTTTTGCTGTTGAGTTTTGGTAACATTCGTTTTATTCGCAGGCGATGACAGAAAAGGTAAAAGTTGGGCTGTTTGGTGTGGGGCACTTGGGCAAAATTCATGCAAAACTGATTTCGGAAATTCCGGGTTTTGAATGGGTTGGTTTTTTCGACCCAAGCGATGAAGCCGCATTTTATGCTGAATCCAATTTCACTATCAACCGAATTTCAAGCGCTGAGCAACTCATTGAAATGTCTGATGCAATTGTAATTGCATCGCCCACAGCAACACATCATGAAATCGCAACCTTAGCATTGAAGAATGGGAAGCACGTTTTTGTTGAAAAACCTTTAGCTGAAAACACATTTCAGGCAAGTGAGTTGGCGGCAATTGCCAGCGAAAAAGATGTGAAGGTGATGGTGGGTCATGTGGAGCGATATAACCCTGCTTTGCTGGCGCTGAATTTGAATGATGTGAAGCCGCTGTTTATTGAAGTGCACCGATTGGCACAGTTTAATCCGCGCGGCACAGATGTTAGTGTGGTTTATGATTTAATGATCCACGATTTGGACATCATACTCGGATTAGTGAATGCTGAGGTGGAAAGTGTGAGCGCAAGTGGTGTTTCTATTGTTAGCAAATCGGCTGACATAGCTAATGCGCGAATTGAGTTTTCAAATGGCTGTGTGGCAAATGTTACGGCAAGCAGAATTTCCATGAAAAACATGCGCAAAATGCGAATCTTCCAACCGGACGCTTATTTGAGTGTTGATTTTTTGAAAGGAAAAAGTGATGTGATTAAAATTACAGATAAACAGGATGGTGAAAATTCGCCCGGAATAGAAATTGATTTGAGCGGAACAAAAAAGTTGCTTACTATGGAAACGCTGGGTAAGCAAGATGTGAATGCCATTAAAATGGAACTGGAAATTTTCTTGGATTGCATTGTAAACAATAAGCCTGTTCCGGTGAGTGCTGTTGATGGTTTTAAAGCCATGCAGTTGGCTGAAAGAATTTTAAATGCGGTTGAAAGCAATAGCGCGAAAGTATCTTCTGCATTGGAAAGGGCTTAAATCACAAACTGAATTTCCTGCATGGTGAAACGCAACTCTTTTCCGTTGCTGTGAATCAGTAATTTTCCATCGCGCGCAATGCCTGCCACTTCGCCTTTAAAGGTTTGTTCTCCGCGCTTGAAATATGCTGTTTGGTTATAGCGAAACAGGGCTTCGGTGTAGGCGCGTTGCAAAAAATGAAAATTTCCCTTGCGCAGTTGCAGGTAGTATTTTTCAAGATAGGTTGAAAGTTGTTGCAACACTTCACCCACCGGAATTTCCCTGCCTGCAAGCAAACTTAATGAGGATGGATTGGGCAACGATTCATCGAAGTTTTCCTGATTCACATTGATGCCGATGCCGGCAATGCTGGTAATCACCGATGAGCCGCTGATGGAGTTTTCAATCAGAATGCCGGCAATTTTGCTCTTGCCGAAATAAACATCGTTGGGCCATTTCACTTTCACTTCATCTTCCAAAAAAACTTCACACACTTCCTTCACCGCCAGGCTAACCACCATGTTCAGGTAAAAGTGTTTGTCAGCTCCCAAAAACACCGGATAAAAGATGTAGCTGCACGTTAAATTCTTCCCCTTTTCGGTGTGCCACACATTGCCTTGTTGCCCCCTTCCTTTGGTTTGGTGGTGTGTAATCACCACCGTTCCTTCCATCGGCTTTTCGCTTTCCAAAAGTTTTTTTGCGTAAGTGTTGGTAGAATCGGTTTCGTCCAATTCTATCACGTTCATTCCAGTAAACAGCGGTGTTCCTTCCATTAACTATGAGGCTATTTTGTTACTTTCGCGCCTTATCAACAAAACAAAACGCTTGGCAAAACAAACTGCATTAACCACTGCGAAACTGCGTAAAATTATCGTAGCTGCACTTTTAGATAAAAAGGGAAACGAAGTAGTTACCCTCGACCTTCGCAAACTTAACGACCGCCCTTCTGATTTTTTTATCATTGCGCATGGCGATTCCAGCACTCAGGTGCGCGCCTTGGCAGAAAATGTTTTGAAGGAAACAGAAGAGAATGGTGCGCGACCTTTTCAAAAAGAAGGCTCGAAAAATTCCGAGTGGATTATTCTGGACTTTTCTGATGTGGTGGTGCATGTATTCCACCGCGAAAAGCGCGACTTCTATCAATTAGAAGATTTGTGGGACGATGCCAAACGGACTTTGCATGAGGATTAGGTTTGTCGAACTTCCACCAAACCACAATAAAACAATTCAGTAGTCGTCTTGGTTACACTACATTCGCAACGATTTAGAAGAAATGGATAATACAGAAAACAAGAAGGAAGGCAACGAGAAGAAGCCGAGAAGAATTCCCCGCCCGAACATCGAGGAGCCAAAGTTCAATTATTTGTGGGTATATATTTTGCTGGGCGTGTTCATTCTGTTCTCGCTGAACATGAATTATTTCCAAACGCGCATTGAAGAAACTTCGCAGTTAAAACTGAAAGAAATGCTGGAGCGCGATGAGGTGCAACGCATTGTGGTGGTAAATAAAGAAGTGGCTGAAGTTTACCTGCGCGAAAAAGCGCTTTCAAAAGACGAATACAAAGACATTTCCAAAACCAAATTCGGTATGATAAACAGAGGTCCGCACTTCTTTTTATCAGTTGCATCCAACGATGCTTTCGACCGATTCATTGCCGAGTTCTATAAACAACATACGGAGTTAGCCCCGGTTGATTTGCAGTTCCAAACCCGTAATGATTGGTTTCGCGATTTGCTGAGTTGGGTGTTACCTGTTTTACTGTTTATCGGCATTTGGTTATTCATCATGCGCAGAGTGAGCGGTGGCATGGGCGGACCCGGTGGTCAGATTTTCAACATCGGTCGTTCAAAAGCGGTGTTGTTTGATAAGGACGAAAAAATCAACATCACGTTTGATGATGTGGCAGGTTTGGATGAAGCAAAAGTGGAAGTGCAAGAGATAGTTAGTTTCTTGAAAAACCCGCAGAAGTATGCGCAGTTGGGTGGAAAAATTCCGAAAGGGGCGTTGTTGGTTGGTCCTCCGGGAACCGGCAAAACCCTGATTGCAAAAGCAATGGCAGGCGAAGCAAAAGTTCCTTTTTTCTCCATCAGCGGTTCCGATTTTGTGGAAATGTTTGTGGGCGTGGGCGCTTCCCGTGTGCGCGATTTGTTCCGGCAGGCAAGAGAAAAAGCGCCTTGCATTATTTTTATTGATGAGATTGATGCTATTGGCAGAGCGCGTGGCAAAAACATGATTGCCAGCAACGATGAGCGCGAAAACACTTTGAACCAGTTATTGGTGGAAATGGATGGTTTCAGTGGCGAAAAAGGAGTGATTATAGTTGCAGCTACCAACAGGCAGGATGTGTTGGACACCGCGCTGTTGCGCCCGGGAAGGTTCGACAGAGTGATTAGTATTGATAAACCAGACTTAACCGGTCGCGCACAAATTTTCCGTGTGCATTTGAAATCAATCAAAATTGCTGCAGAAGTGGATGCTGAAAAATTGGCTGCCCAAACACCCGGTTTTGCCGGTGCCGACATTGCAAACATCTGCAACGAAGCTGCTTTGATTGCTGCTCGAAAAGACAAAACGCAAGTGGAAATGCAAGACTTCAACGATGCTATTGACCGCAGCATCGGAGGCTTGGAAAAAAAGAACAAACTCATTTCACCCGATGAGAAAAAAATCATTGCTTATCACGAAGCAGGTCATGCAGTGAGTGGTTGGTTTTTGGAACATGCACATCCATTGGTGAAGGTTTCTATTGTGCCGCGCGGAGTGGCAGCGTTGGGTTATGCGCAATACCTTCCGAAGGAAAAGTATTTGGAAACTGTTGAAGAGATGAACGACCGCATGTGTATGACGCTTTCGGGTCGTGCGGCTGAGCAAATCACTTTTCAAAAAATTTCAACCGGTGCGCAAAACGATTTAGACCATGTTACGCGTGTTGCTTATGCTATGGTGAGCATCTTTGGTATGAGCGCCAAAGTGGGCAACGTAAGTTTCTATGACATGATGCAGCAATCGGGTGGTTTTAATAAGCCTTTCTCAGATGAAACTGCCAAGATGATGGATGAAGAAGTGCGTAGAATTATTGATGAACAGTACAAGCGCGCCATCGCGTTGCTGACCGAAAAGCGCGATGCAGTGGAGAAAATTGCGCAGGAATTGCTGGAGAAAGAAGTGTTGTTCAAAGATGATTTGGAACGCTTAATTGGCAAACGTCCTTACGATAAAAGTGAACCTGCTGAAACAAAAAAAGAATCAACAGCAAGCGAAAGCAATGGCAGCGAAACAAATGGTGTATCTACAAATGTGAACACCCCCGCTGCATCTGTTGAGAATGATAAGGCGTAAAGCTACCATCAGCGCGCGTTTGAGTATTGTTTTGAGCTCCGAAAACAATCCACATAAATTCAACAGCGTCTGATATGTTCACAGAAGATTCCGGTTTATTCGCCCGTTTCAAAAATTTATTCAACGGAAACAACGATGACAAAGACACCGTTGCAATGCAAACCCGCAAAGTGGTTGGTTTTGATGAAACAACAATTCCTCGCCCCACTTCGTTTGCCGACATCATCAACGAACCAATCTCAACTTCGCCACCGGTTGCGGTGAGAACGGTTTCGCCTTCGGCTCCATCCTACACTGTTGAGCCTGAAACAGATTTAGACATTCGCTTTGCAGAGAAATTTATCGGACAAGGCGGCAAGTTTCTTTACTGCGAGACCGTTGCCGATGTGATTGAAGAATTGCGTCACCTGAAATCAGACAATAACTGGCATCACATTTTCACCTGGGAAAATGAAATCAAAGATGCTTTCAACAACTATAATTTTCAGAAAGGCTCTATTGGATTTACCATTGAAAATTCAAGTGCGGTGGTTTCGCTTTGCGAGTGCATAGTGGCTGAAGATGGCAGCATTATTTTCAACCCTAAGCAGGCTTCGCGCAGAACGCTACCTTGTTTCCCCGACACACACATCATCATTGCAGATGCAACAAGATTAAATTCAACTTTAGCAAAGGCTTTGCAGCGTTTTAATCAGTTGCACAAGCCTGAGTTGCCCTCCATCCTCAATTTGGGCGATGCCGAAAGCGGGCATTTTTATGACCAAAGTCGTTTGCTGCTTCGTGCCGAAGGCACCAAAAATGTTATCGTGATTTTGGTGGATGAAATCATTCCGCCAAGTGTTCGTCCGTAAGAAGTTTTATCAATAAACTGCTTTTGTTGCTATCACAGTTTTAAGGATTGGTGCGCGCCAGTTTTTAAGGGGCATTACCTTAATGTTTGAGAACCCGCACCTTTGCAACATTCCCGTAAAATTTGCAACTGATGGGAATTTTAAAACGCTTTTAATAAGGTAATTGAAAATAGAAAAATTGCCGGTTAGCAGTGTGCAGAATGGTACAATGAATCCATAACCGAGTGTCGCCCAATAGGCTTTTGCTGCAAAGCCCTCACTGAGTACATACTCATGAAAACAAATAACTCCGTTGGGTTTTAAAATGCGATGAATTCCCTTTAGGCAAGCTTCGTAATCAGGCATGTTGCGGATGCCGTAAGCCATGAAAACAACATCAAAACTTTCATCCGCAAAGTTAAGATTCATTGCATCTTGTTTTAAAAACAGGACACCATGATTTTGGAATTTTTGCTTTGCAACGTTTAGCATTTCGGCAGAATTATCCACGCCCGTGATTGCCCCATTGGGTAAAGCTTTAAAACAAGCCAGCGTAGATTTCCCAGTGCCGCAGCAAAGGTCAAGCAATTTTTCATCGCCTTTCAGCGGCATTCGCGAAGCACTTAAATTCAGGTCATCCTGATAGCCTTTACTAAACCAAGTGGCAAGGTCATAGCGTTTGGCAATGGTGTCAAATTCTGTTGGAACTTTCGATTTGTTATTAAGTAATAGTGTTGTGGCGCTCATGAGTGAATGTTTCACTCTTTAATGCACAAAACAGCAAAATGTTCTATAAAAGGTTTGAATTCCTTTGTTTTACTCGGATGTTTTTTTGCACTGACAGCTATTTTGTTAATTTTTTGATTGTTTCAGTTTCATTATCAAATGATTGAGAAAAAGATAAATTCACGCCTTCAATTTATCTGATTATGGCTGATAAAAGGTCTATTTTTTCAACAATTCTTGCGATTGTACTACTAAGTGGATTCGTTGCTTCTGCACAACAAACCACCTTCAGAATTCAATATAATTTAGGAGAATTTGATATTCCCGGAGGCATAGTTCAGAACCCTTCAGGAAACTATGTTTTCTCCTCAACTGTTACACGAAACTTTTCCGGCTTGCCCTTAGGTGTTCAGGGTGGTTTCACCGAAGTTGACCAAAACGGAAATCATGTAAGGAGTTTGCTTTACCGAACAGGCTCTTTCACCAGCGATGCCGATTTTACAGATATCAAAAATGCTTCTGGTGGGGGCTACATTGCCACAGGTAGCGCAGGCGGACAGTGTTTGCTGGCAAGATTGAGTGCAACTGGAACGATTACCTGGCACTTTCGTTATATCCCCGTTTCGGGTGCGGGCGCTTTTGGCAATAAAGTGATTCAAACTTCTGATGGTGGTTTTTTGGTAGTGGGTTCGGCACGCAGAGTTGACCCTGATGGTGCTGGTCCGATTGCAAGACAAGATTCCTCGAAAATGTTCTGTTTCAAAACTGATGCAAACGGAAATGTTTCATGGATGCGCACCTTCTTTTACACCACTTCATTTGATGATGATGATTTCCTGAATGGCGCAACTGAAGTTTCGGATGGATATGTGTTGGTTGGTTCTGCAGCAATGGTTGGCAATGACGGGCAACGCGATGCAGTGGTGTTGAAAGTGAACACCACCGGCACTTTGCAATGGGCAAGAAGATTTGGCAACAGTAATTCGGAAGGTATTAACTCTGTTATCACTGATTCCGGAAATGACATCATTATGTCGGGTATTGACAACCTTGGCGCATTTATTTACAATTGGAATGCACCCAACTCAGGACCAACGGTAATTGGCACCAACAGCCGTTATTTCGCAGCCGGCTTGCCGGTTGATGCGGGAAACCTTGCAAAAACATTTGATGGCAACCTTGCTGTTTTCGGCTCTGGCGCATCGCTTAATAACTTCACTTCAATTGTGTTGAAATCTAACAAATCAACGGGTGCGGTGATGTTTGCCCGTTCCTATAATTCATTCATTTCAATACTTCCAACCGGCATTCAGGCTGCCGATTCGGGCTTCCTGATAAATTCATTGAGTGCAGACACTACCGGTTCCATCGGCTTTTATGATTTTGGAGTAACGAAAACTGATGTTAATGGAACTCAGGGAACAGGTTCGCCTTGTCCGCACTCCAATCCTGCTATTGCTCGCGAAAACTACAATCCGACAGTTAACTCATTTACCCCCACAGTTGTTACCACCAGCGTGAGGAACAGCGGAGGTGTTACTACGGCAAACATTACTCCAACAACAGTTATCAACTGCCGCACCATTTCATGTAACCCCAAACCGCCAGCGCCAACGGTATCTGCTAATCCAACAACTATCTGTTCAGGTCAGTCATCGGTAATCACTGCTTCGGGCGGCTCGAATGTTACTTACAGGGTTTACACTCAAGCAACAGGGGGCACATCCATTGGTACTGCGAATCCGAATTTTACGGTATCACCAACTTCAACAACTACCTATTACGTAGAATCGGATGATAACTCCAATCCGGGTTGTGTGAGCGCAACAAGAACAGCCATCCAAATTACGGTGAATCAACCTCCTGCAAATGTTGGCGCCATCAGCGGTGCAGTTGCGCCTTGTCCTGGAAGTCAGAATTATTCCATTGCAGCGGTAAGCGGAGCTTCTTCCTATACATGGGCAGTGTCGGGCGGGCAATCTATTGCAACAGGTCAGGGAACAACAGGTGTTTCCATTAACTGGTCGGCACAAGGCAGCTACACCATCACGGTTACTGCCACTAACGGTTGTGGTTCAAAAACAAATACGCTTGCAGTGAATGTGCAAGCCGGTCCGCCAACAGGAGGAACAGTGAGCGGTGATAACAATCCATGCCCGGGTTCGCAACAATATACTTTAACCGGAGTTACAGGGGCAACTTCTTACTCATGGCAGCTTTCGGGCGGAGGCAGTATAACCGGTGGCGGAACAACTGCCACAGCCACCGTGAATTGGACAACCGCAGGTGGTCCTTACACCCTCACCGTTACTGCCAGCAACAGCTGCGGACAAATTCAGCGCACTTATACAGTGAACGTAAAAAACGGCTCGCCAATTTCGGTGAGCACAATTTCGGGTAACAACAATCCTTGCCCGGGCGTTCAAACTTATTCTATCAATACTGTACCCGGAGCTTTGTCATATAATTGGGCGGTTTCGGGAGGCGGAAGTGTTACGGGTGGTCAGGGAACAACCTCGGCAACCATCACATGGCTGAGTGCCGGTGCGCACACCATCACTGTTACCGCAACCAACGATTGCGGCAGTGCAAGCAACACGCTTCAAGTAACCGTTAAGAATCCACCGCCAACTTCGGTGAGCGCCATCACCGGCACCAACAATCCTTGTCCGGGAACTGAGGCTTACAGCATCACGCCTGTTACCAATGCCACCAATTATGTGTGGAGTGTGAGTGCAGGCGGAACTATTTCATCGGGTCAGGGAACTCCGGGCATTAACGTAAACTGGACTACACCCGGGGGGCTTTACACCGTTTCAGTAACCGCAAGCAACGACTGCGGAAATGTGTCGAACACTTTAAGCATCAATGTTCAGAACCCTGCACCAACTTCACCAACTGTTATCAATGGCGATTCAGTGGTTTGCGTGGGCACAAAAGCATATAATGTTACGGCTGTAAACTTTGCTGCCACCTACACTTGGGCAGTTTCAGGCGGTGGAACAATTTCTTCGGGTCAGGGTACAGCGGCTGTGAACATCAACTGGACAACTCCGGGCACTTACACTGTTTCTATAACTGCAAGCAACAACTGCGGAACAAGTGCAACAACCACCAAAACCATTCAGGTGGTGGATGCCGCGCCAACAGGTTTGGGCGCAATCACAGGCACGCAAGTGGTTTGTAAAGGAAATCATAACTACACCGTTGGAACCTTACCCAATGCCAGCAACTACAATTGGACGGTTGGCGCACCCGGAACCATCACTGCCGGGCAAGGAACAAACTCCATTACAGTGAACTGGCAGGGAACGGGAACATTCCCCATTTCAGTTACTGCACAAAATGTTTGCGGAAATTCCACCACTTCAACTTTGAGTGTTACGGTTTCTGATACTACGCCAACACCGCCCGTGAGCATCACCGGTCCAACGCAGCCATGTCCGGGAACTTCAACTTATTCCATTGCCAACAACCCGCAGGCAACAGGTTACACATGGAGTGTGAGTAACGGAGGTACCATCATTTCCGGTCAGGGAACAACTTCCATCACTGTTGATTGGACAGCTGCCGGAGGACCATTCTTAGTTTCTGTTTCGGCTGATAACATTTGCGGTTCGAGCGCGCAGGCAACTTTGCAGGTTACTGTGCTAAACGGCAGTGCGCCTGTTGCGGGGGCTATCACAGGAGATACATTAGTTTGTCCTTCAAACAAAACATACACCATTGCTGCAGTGCAAGGCGCAAACGGCTACAACTGGACAGTAACTAACGGAACCATTTCCGCAGGGCAAGGAACCACTTCCATCACGGTGAATTGGGTAAATGCAGGAGCATCAACAGTAACTGTGGTGGCAACAGGCGATTGCAGCAACAGCCTTCCGCAAACATTAAATGTTACGGTTAGACCTGATAAACCAAATCGCCCGGGCAGCATTACAGGGCAGCTATCCACTTGCGGAAGCGTGAGCGAAACTTATAGCATTTCTGCAGTGCCTAATGCCACCAATTATGTTTGGGGAATTTCAGGCGGTGGCGGAGTTATTGCTTCGGGTCAAGGAACCACTTCAGTTACTATTGATTGGGGTTCGACTCCAGGCACTTACACCGTTTCGGTTTTGGCTGAAAATGATTGCGGACAAAGTTTGCCATCAACTGTTGAAGTTACATTGAATCCACCGGCACCTGTGATGACAGCCAACATTCAGGGAGACACCAGTGTTTGTCCGGGTTTACATGCTTACAACATTGCATCTATCCCAAATGCTACGGGTTACACATGGACGGTGAGCACTGGCGGCAACATTGTTTCGGGTCAAGGAACAAATTTATTAACTGTAAATTGGCTGACATCGGGCAATCAAACCATCAGTGTGGTTGCTACCAATGCTTGCGGAAATTCATCGCCAGCAACTTTAAATGTGAACGTGAAACCTGCGCCAACAGTGCCTTCGGCAAGTGTGCAGGACGCCACCATTTGTGAGGGTTCAAGCACGGTGCTCACAGGTGCCAACTCATTGGGCGGAACGGTTTCCTACAATTTCTATGATGCACCAACAGGTGGAAATTTGGTGGGTGTTAGTCCGCTTACGGTTTCGCCAATCAACACCACTACTTATTATTTAGAATCGGTGAATGAGTTTGGATGCAGACACAGCGGCACGCGCATTCCGGCAACGGTGAATGTGGTGAAAGCGCCAACAGTGCTGAACCTTAATGCTGCAAACACATCGGTTTGTTATGGTCAGTTTACTGTGCTTTCGGCAACATCGCAGCAAGGCGCAACCCTTGTTTGGTGGGATGCTCCGCTAAATGGAACACAACTTGGAACAGGGAACACATACACAACAGACGAGTTGTTTGAAGAAACAACTTTCTATGTTTCGGCAACAACTGTGGGTGGTTGCAACAGCCTTGAAGCGCGCAAAGAAATTACCGTTAGCGTGAAGCCTTTGCCGGTGGTTACACTCACAAGCGATAAAGAAAACAACCGTGTTTTCCCGCAGGAGAAAATGGTGATAACTGCCAATCCGAATGGCTATGCGAACTATGAATTTTTCATCAATGGCAAGCAGGTGCAGAACGGTGCAGAAAACACTTATGCATCGGCTAAGTTTAATGATAATGACACGGTGGTGGTGATTGCCACCGACAATGGTTGCAACAGCATTGCCGACACTTTGGTTGTTCGCCTGGCTGATTTCCCGAATGCTTTCACGCCAAACACCGATGGCAGAAATGATGTGTTCCTGAAGAATTATGACCTGGTGATTTTGAACCGTTGGGGGCAGGAACTCTACAAAGGAAAAGATGGATGGGACGGCACTTACAAGGGCAAAAAAGTTTCGCCCGGTACCTATTTCTACATTGTGGAATTGGAAAACATCACCGACAGAAACACCATTGTGAAAGGCACTGTTTTACTCATTCAAGAATAATTTAACGACACACACCACTTCATCCAATGAATAAGATTAACATGAAAACAAATAACCGTAGCACAGAAAGTATCTCAGCTAATCTCTGTGAAACAAAGCCTCGCTTCTCAATATTCAATACTCAATACTCCATACTTTTCCTCGCACTTTTCTTTTTCCTTTTTTCAGGAAATGTGAATGCACAAACCGATTTGGAAATTGCCGATGCTGCGTATGAGAACAGAGAATATGCAACGGTGTTGCCTATGTATTTGAAGTTTATTGCAAAATCGAAAAGCAATAAAGGCTTGGCAGAAATGACTTTTAAAGTGGCGGAGTGTTACCGTTACACCGGAAAACTGAAAGAAGCCATCAGTTGGTATGACAAAGCAAAAGCAAGAGGCTACGACAAGCCTAACTACCTTTATCAGCAAGGCAGAATTTATATGCGTTTGGGCGAATATGAAAATGCCCGAAGCAAGTTTCAGGCTTTTCTGGAGCAAGTGCCGAACGACAAGGATGCCACCCGCATGATTGCAAATTGCAACACTGCGCTAAACATGCCTGCTGACCCGATTTTACACACTGTGGTGAATGAAACTTCGCTGAACACCCGCTTCAACGACTACTCAGCTTTCCCGATTAAAGACAAGCTGTACTTCACTTCATCGCGCCTTGATGGCGATGCAAAAGTTTATGCATATGATGGCGAAGGGTTTTCTGACATCTATGTTTCAGCCTACCAGAAGGAAGATAAAATTTGGTCGAAGCCAAAAGCAGTGGAGAACATCAACACGCCATTCAATGAAGGGGTGATGACTTACTGCGAGCGAACAAAAACAGCCTATTTCACTAAGTGCAACGACAACAAATCCAAGAAAGAGTTTTGCGGAATTGTGGAAACAACTTATGATGAAACCGCAGGCACATGGAGCGTGCCGAAGGCTATCAATCTTTCATTCAAGCAAACAGCCGACATGCAGCAGGCGGCAATTTCTGCCGATGGCAAACGCTTGTTTTTTTGCAGCAAAATGGAGGGCGGCAAAGGCGGCAGCGACATTTGGATGATGCGCCTGAATGGCGAAGAATGGGGCGAGCCGCGCAACCTGGGCGATGCGGTGAACACGGAACTTGATGAGTTGTTTCCGGTGGTGCGCGATTCGGCATTGCTGTTTTCATCGGACGGGCATCCGGGTTTTGGCGGATTGGATATGTATGTTACCACTCAAAATGAAAATGGAGAGTGGCTGAAACCAACACACATCAAAATGCCTTTCAACAGCCCCGATGATGATTTCTTCATGGTGTTTACCAACGCAAAAAACACTTCGGGCTATTTCACTTCAAACCGCCTGGGCGGTGCCGGTGGCGATGACATTTACAACTTCTTCCTCACACCTGTGAACCTTGTGGTGAAAGGGCGAATTACCGATGTGGATGACAGCAAACCGCTTGCAGGCGCAAAGGTGGTGCTCACCGCTGCGGATGGTTCTTCTGACACTACTTACACCAATGCAAATGGGGAGTACGCTTTCAATTTGGATAAAGATCAGGACTACAAAATCAATGTGATTACTCCGGGCTATTTCGGTGATTCGAAGAAGCTGAGCACGCAAGGTGAGAAGTTCTCGAAAGAATTTTCAAAAGCCACCGGACATAACTATGATTTCTCTATCAAGCGCATTCCGAAAGAGGAAATCAAAATCGAAGACATTTACTACGATTATGACAGCTACAATTTGCGCGATGAGTCTAAACCGAGCTTAGACAAATTGGTGAAACTGCTGGAGGATACTCCGGAGGCTCAGGTGCAAATCAATTCACACACCGATGAGCGTGGCAAACTGGATTACAACATGAAACTTTCGGAAAACCGCGCGAAGAGTGTGGTGGATTATCTGATTGAAAAAGGCATCAGCCCAACAAGGTTGTCATCAAAAGGATTTGCGAGTACGCAGCCGGTGGTGAAAAATGCTAAAACAGAAGAGGAGCATCAGAAGAACAGAAGGACAACATTTCAGGTGTTGAAAAATGATTAAAACAGACTTGAGATGTTAGACATTAGATATGAGACAAGAGACAGGGCAATTGTGGGTTTTAAAAAGAAACATCAACTAATTTTTTCAATAACCATCGGACACACAAATCATAATTCATAATTCATAATTCATAAATGATGAGCTATTTTTCACACAAACTATTGGCAGCGGCATTTGCAATGGGTTTTGCGATGAGTGCAACAGCACAGAACGAGCCGGTGATTGCGCATTTCATGTATCACAGTCATGTGTTTAATCCGGCAGTGGCAGGCAACACCCGCGACATTTACATTGGCGCATTGGCACGGCAGCAGTGGGTTGGCTACAAAGAAGCGCCATCCACGCAGTTGCTGAATGCTTACGGCTACATTTCAAAGATTCGTGGTGGTGTGGGTTTGGTGTTTGCGCATGATATGTTGGGCAAAGAGCGCAGCATTACCGCGCGGGTTTCTTATGCCTATTCGCAGCGATTGGCAGGCGGCAATGCCTACCTTTCAGGGGGCATCAGTATTGGCTTTTTGAATCGCCAAACACGCGGCAGCGAGTTGATTTATCAGCAGGATAATGACCAAAGCAGCATTAACGAAAACATCAGCCGCTTTAAGCCTTATTTGGGCTTGGGTGTTGAGTTCACAGGATGGGGCGCAACGGTTGGTTTTTCGGTTACGCATTTAGACCAATCGCAGCGTGATGCCACGGTGTTTAAAGTGCCGCGCCACTACATGGGCTATGCGCGTTACGACTGGAACATCAGCGAGAAAGTGATGCTTTCGCCCGGGGTGTTTGTGCGCAGCAGCGTGTTTATCACTCAGGCAGAGGTGAACATCAATGCTACTTTCCGCAAGCGTATTGTGGCGGGTTTGATTTACCGCAGTAATGATGCGGGTGGCGCTTTGCTGGGTGTGCACATCTGGAAGGGTTTGTTCGCCAGCTATGCTTATGATTTCAACTTCGGCAAATTGATGAACTTCCAAACAGGTTCGCACGAAATCAATTTGAGCTACACCATCAAAGCCAAGCAAGAGAAGCGTCCGTTCTATAAGTCGCAGCGGTATGTGAATTGATAATTTATTAGTGATTATTGAACAGCCGAGTAGGAAGTTAAAAAGGTACTGACAGAAATGTTTTGGGTGGAGACTGACAAGGTTTAAGTGGAGACCGACAACCTTTAAGTGTAAAGAGAAGTTAAAAAAGTGCGGAGAGACAGCGTTTAAGTGCGGAGAGACAGCGTTCCGGTGAAGACCGACAAGGTTTAAGTGAAGACTGACAACACTCTAACTGAGACCGACAGCCTTTAAGTGGAGACCGACAAGACTCCAACTGAGACCGACAGCGTTTAAGTGGAGACCGACAACACTCCAACTGAGACCGACAAGGTTTAAGTGAAGACCGACAACCTTTAAGTGCAAAGAGAAGTCGAAAAAGTGCGGAGAGACAGCGTTCCAGTGAAGACCGAAATGGGATAAGTGAAGGTAGATAGGGGAAAAGTGTTAAAGCAGGGGCAAAGAGTGGCTTGGTGGGTGTCTCCGGGAAAAGACATTCTATTGAAGTGAACAGCCGAGGGGATTGATGAGAGGCGTGTTGCGAGTTGCGAGGGAACAGCCGAAATACAAGCTGTTACACAGCGTTACACAAAGAAGCACAGAGGGGCACGGAGGAACAGCCGGAAATCAGATATGAGATATGAGTGAGATAACAGCCGGAAACCACAAAGGAATGGCGGGAAGCGGGGAGTTATGCCCAAGCGTAAAAAAGACAGTGCAACCCTGAAAGTAACGACTGAAAAACGGAGACTTTGCAACCTGACAATTTAAGCAGACAGACTTAAAAGCGTTCTTTAACAAACTGACACTTATCAACGAGCCGACACTCAAACCGACCTGAATGTTTTTAAAATTTTTGCCGACCCACATTTTTAATTTTTTCTTGCCAGCCGCACATTTTAGCACATTTGGTTTTGCCCGACACACAAGCCCACCCTTCACAAAACCAAAAGAGCTAAAATTTTCCAACGCTCGACTAAAGATGTGTAAAACTTTTTGTGGACTTTTTATGTCCATTTAAAAAGAGTTGTTATATTTGGACAAAATTTGTCCTGAATGGCAACCGTGAAAAAACATACAACATTTGGAGAACAACTCAGACAACTGAGAGAAACGGCTGGTATGACTTTGAGAGAAGTTGCTGCAAATATTGAAATTGACCCTTCTCTACTTGCTAAAATTGAGCGTAACCAAAGACAGCCGACAAAACATTTAATCAAAAATATCGCTGACTTTTTTGAAGTTAACGAGAAGGAATTGCTCGAAGAATTTTTAAGTGACCAGATTGCTTACAAAATTTTAGACGAAGAAGCAAACTTGAATATTCTGAAAGTAGCAGAAGAAAAAGTAGCATACATCAAAACATTGCGAAATGAGTAAAACAATAAATATCGAACCATTCAAACAAGAACTGCCTAGTGACTTTGCAGACAGGTTAGGTATTTATTACACTCAACAAGTAACAACAACGCACAAGAAAGTCAACGGGCAATTTTTTACTCCTACTCCAATCGCTCGACTTCTAGCATCCTTTTGTGACTTTTCAAAAACAAGAATCAAAATCTTAGACCCTGGTTGTGGAACAGCAATTTTGTCTTGTGCTTTGGTTGAGCATTTAATAGAATCACAAAACGGAATTAAGAAAATTGACTTAGTGGCTTATGAAACCGACCTTGAATTAATTCCATATTCACAAAAAGCACTTGATTACCTAAAAGAGTGGCTTTTAAATAAAGGAATACAATTTAACTTCATACTTCATTCAACTGATTTTGTTTTAGAAAATGCAACTGTTCTTAAAGAAAATAGACTTCCAAGTTTGTTTGAAGAAACAAAGAGCGTAGATAAAAATTTCGACATCATCATTTCGAACCCACCCTATTTTAAGCTTTCTAAAGATGATAAAAGGGTAATTGCTTCGCAAGAATTAGTTAGCGGACAACCCAATATCTATTCATTTTTTATGGGAATTGCCTCTAAACTACTTTCTGAAAATGGCGAATTAATTTTTATCACACCAAGAAGCTTTGCTTCTGGTAACTATTTCAAAGCGTTTAGAGAATTGTTTTTCAATACCGTTCAGATTGAAAAGATACACTTATTCAATTCTCGAAAAGACACGTTCAATCGTGATAGCGTTTTACAAGAAACGGTTGTAATTAAAGCAATCAGAGAAGAAATAGACCCAAACAAGAAAGTGCTTGTTTCTTCAAGTGCAGGCATTAAAGACATTTTTGAGCCATCAATAAAATATTTCAATGCTGAGGAACTCATTGACCTTAACTCAAAGGAGAAAATTTTGCATCTGCCGACAAGCGACAAAGAAGAAAGCATTTTGAGTTTAGTTTCTTCTTGGGAAAATGTTTTGACTGATTTCAATATAAAAATTTCAACGGGTCCCGTTGTTTCGTTCCGTGCGTTAGATTATATCCAAAATAATTACGAAAACGGGACAGTATTTTTAGCGCCTTTATTTTGGCTTCACAACGTGAACAAAATGATTTTGGAATGGCCAAAACAACTCAAAGAAAAAGGGCAATTCATAAGGATAGAAAGCGGTTCAAAATCTTTGTTGATTCCCAACAAGAACTATATTCTTTTAAGGCGATTTAGCACCAAAGACGACAAAAGCAGATTAATTGCATCACCTTATTTCTGCAACTATGCAAAATCGGATTATATCGGAGTTGAAAACAAAGTTAACTACATATACAGGAGGGATGGGCATTTAGACCGAGACGAAGTAGTTGGACTTTGTGCTTTGCTTAACAGCGAATTGTTTGACACTTACTTCCAAATCTTTAACGGTAATGTAAATGTAAGTGCTACAGAATTAAGAGAAATGAGATTTCCACCATTAAACAACATCAAAGAAATAGGCAATAAAATCATACTTTCCAATGACTACTCAATGAATAATGTAAATAGTATTGTCAACGAGATTTTTGAATTGGAAGTAATAATGAACTGATATGAGTAAAATAGAAGAGGCACAAGAGATATTAAAAGCGTTAGGACTGCCGCCAGCACAATACAACGAAATGGCGGCTTTGACATTTTTAGCGATTTGCAACATCAAAGAAAATGACAAATGGGCTAAAGCAACACGTCAAAGTTTAGGGGTTACAAAAGGCATTATGACTTTCGTGAATGAAAACTATGGTAAATCTTATGCACCAAACACAAGAGAAACATTTAGAAGGCAAGTGCTTCACCAATTTGTACAGGCAAGAGTAGTTGATTACAATCCAGACGACCCAACACTGCCTGTTAATAGCCCTAGAGCACATTATGCTTTGACATCCGAAGTTTTGGAAGTCGTAAAAACATACAAAACACGAAATTGGAAAAATGCCTTGAAAAACTTCATTGACACAGTTGGTAAACTTTCGGAGGTCTATTTGAAAGAAAGAGAACTAAATCAAATTCCCGTCACCCTTCAAAACGGCAAGACAATAAAACTATCCGCTGGGAAACACAATGAAGTTCAAGCCGCAATAGTAGAACAGTTCGCCCCAAGGTTTGCAAATGGTGGAACGCTTTTATACTTAGGTGACACAGCTAAGAAAGACTTGTTTGTTGATGAGAAAAGATTGAAGGATTTAGGTATACCGATTGACCAACACAGCAAACTGCCTGATGTTGTAATCTACGACAACAAAAGAAAGTGGTTGTTTCTAATTGAAGCTGTTACTTCACACGGCCCTGTTTCTCCGAAACGACTTTTAGAACTCGAAGATTTTTTGAAAAACTGTAAAGTCGGAAAAGTTTATGTAACGGCTTTTCCAAATATGAAAGAGTTTAAAAAACACTCAAACAATATTGCTTGGGAAACAGAAGTTTGGCTAATGGAAGTGCCTGACCATATGATACATTTTAACGGAGATAGGTTTATGGGACCGAGATAGGCTGGTTTTAATGAAATCTTCAAGATATGAACATAGAGTGGAATAAATTACGAGCATTTAATGGCGATATTAAAAATGGCTTTGAAGAACTTGTCTGTCAATTAGCAAGGGCAGAGCAAATTCCAAACAAATCTAAATTTATAAGAGTTGCTGCACCTGACGGTGGGGTTGAGGCATATTGTGTTCTTTCTGATAATATAGAATACGGTTGGCAAGCCAAATTTTTTTCATCAATGGGAAATTCACAATGGACACAGCTTGATGAATCATTTAAAACAGCTTTTGCGAAACACCCAAATTTAGTTAAGTATTACATCTGCGTTCCATTAGACAGACAAGACCCAAGAATAACAATCTCAAAAGGAAAACGCAAAGGGCAACAAGTGAACCATTTTATGGATAAATGGAATTCAAAAGTAGCCGAATGGAAAGCGTTTTCAAAGTCAAACAATAGAACGATTGAGTTTGAGTTTTGGGGAAATTCAGAAATTTTTGAGCGATTAAGTAAGAAAGAAAACGAAGGTAAACTTTACTATTGGTTTGGTAAGGAAGAATTTTCCGATGAATGGTTTAAACAAAAACTTGATGAGAATATCAAAAATCTTGACAAGCGCTATACACCCGAACTGAATTTTGAATTGCCAATTGCAAAGATATTTGACGGAATTAGCAGAGATAAATATTTCAACGAACAATTCAACTCATATCTTGATGATTTACTTAAACATTATAGAAAAGCAGTAACTCATTTAAAAGAAGCAAAAGTTAAAGACCATATTGATAGAATTGTCTCAACAATCACAATATTCAGACAACAATGTGAGCAAATTGATTATGTTGAAATAAGCACTATTAATAATGTTCGTTTAAGTTCGCTATTAGAAGATGTTAGAAAAATCACTGACGATTTAATCCATAAATTATATGAAATAGATTCTACACTCAAGAAAGAAAAAAAAGAAAAAAGTAAATACGAGAGTGATACAAATAAATTTGGTTGGGATATAGAGTATTTCAGAAAGCTCAATAGTTCAATTTATGAGTTCATTGAATTTCTGAATAGCACAACAGTTCTTCTTTCAAACAATCCTTTTCTGCTTTTAACGGGCGAAGCAGGAAAAGGGAAATCTCATTTACTTGCCGATGTGGCAGTGAAAAGAAGAGAACGAAATCAATTTTCAATTTTATTGCTTGGTCAACATTTCACAGAGGAAGAACCTTGGAGTCAAATCAAAAAACAACTTCAATTAAATTGCGATAGAGATACGTTTCTTGCCTCCCTAAATGCAAAATCCGAAACAACACAAAGCAGAATTTTAATTCTGATAGATGCAATAAATGAAGGGAAAGGAAAAGAATTGTGGAAAAATTACATTTCAGGCTTCATTTCCGCAGTTAAGAAATATCCGAACATAGGTGTAGTCTTTAGCCTTAGAACTTCTTATGAAAAACTATTAATTCCTGAATCACTAACCGAAAAAAAAGAAGTCATAAAAGTTATTCATCACGGTTTTTCACATCACGAATACGAAGCATCGAAACATTTTTTTGAGTATTACGGAATTAAACAACCAAGTATTCCTTTACTTCACCCTGAATTTTCAAATCCATTATTCCTGAAATTATTTTGCGAAGGATTAAGCAAGAAAGGATTACACGAAATACCTGATGGTTATGAAGGTATTTCTACTATTCTTAATTTCTATCTTGAAGCTATTAATAGTAAGGTTTCGGAAAAACACAGGTTGCCTGAAAACTTAAATCTAACTCAAAAAGTTGTAAAGAAAATCGCAAGCCAAATTGCTGACACGGAAAATACCTATATAAAATTTGACGATGCGTATGCTACCGTTACTCAATTTGCCAAAGACAACTCAATTACAGAACCCGCTCAATTTTTTGAAGATTTAATCCGGGAAGGACTTCTCACTCAAAACGTATATTGGGAAAGAGGTGGAAATTCTTTTGACGGTGTTTATATTTCCTATGAAAGATTTAGCGACCATTTAGTTTGTGCCTACTTGTTGGAAAATCATTTTGACAAGAAGAATCCGACTAATTCTTTTACTACAGAAAATAAACTACATTCACTACTTGAAGACCAATATAAATCTTATTACAACAAAGGAATTATTGAAGCTCTTTCAATTCAATTACCTGAATTGGTAGGTATAGAATTATTTGAAGCCGCACCACACGCAAAAGAATTTGATGTAGTCGCACAGACATTTGTTGAAAGTATCGTTTGGAGAAAGAAAGAAACAATCAATGAAAAATTAAAAGATTACTTAAACGAAGTTGTAATTCAAAAACACGACTTGCACGATTATTTTATTAGAACAATTCTTTTAATCACATCACAACCCAAACATTATTTCAACAGCGATTTTCTGCACAATCATTTAATGAGATTTAGTATGCCTGACAGAGATTCGTGGTGGACACAATTTATTCATCATCAATATCCAAGTTATCCTGATGAAATCACTTCTATCCAACGAATGATTGATTGGGCTTGGACAGATGATAAACGAGAAAACATTTCTGACGAATCAATTCGTTTAATGTGTCAAACTATGTTTTGGTTCACGACAAGCTCTAATAGAGCGTTAAGAGATTGTACAACAAAAGCAATTATTTGTCTTTTAGAAGAACGAATAAACGTTTTGATGCAACTCATTGAAACATTTGAAAAAGTGAATGACCCTTATGTTTTACAGCGAGTATATGCTGTTGCTTTTGGTTGTACAGTAAGAACAAACCAAATTAATTCTTTAAAAGAATTAGGAAATTGTGTTTATAAATCTGTTTTCAATACAGAAAATGTAGTTCCTGATATTTTGTTGAGAGATTACGCAAGAGGAATTATTGACTATGCTGTTTTCAAAGGACACAAATTTGATTTTGATTTAAGCAAAACGAAACCACCTTTTAAAAGCGATTTACCAACTTCATTTCCAAGCAATGAAGACATTGAAAAATTTAAATATGACTACAACGCAAAAGATTTCAAAAAGCACTATTGGAGTCAAAATTCCATATTAAGGTCAATGATAACCGAAGGTGGTGGGCAGATGTATGGCGATTTCGGGAGATATACATTTCAAAGTGCTTTAAGAAATTGGAGAGTAAACGCACAACTACTAAGCAACTTAGCTGTTAAATGGATTATTGAAAAATATGGCTACGATGTAGAAAAGCACGGAGAATTTGACCGAATGATACATTCAGACGGAAGACATTCGCATAAAACAGAAAGAATTGGGAAAAAATATCAATGGATTGCGTTCTATGAGCTACTTGCAAGAGTTTCGGACAATCTCCCCTTTTACGAAGACTCATATAGCAAACGTGCAAAGCAAATTCCATATTTGGGACCTTGGGAACCATATGTTAGAGATATTGACCCGACAATTATCATAAAGGGAAATCCAGAAAACAAGAATGAAAAGTTTTGGTGGAATCCTATTGATTACAATAATTGGAAACTTCCAAACAAAGAGTGGATTTTCAAAACCGATGACTTACCAAATCCATTGGAAATGATAAGTGTGTTTGACAAAGACGGTGTTGAATGGTTGGTGCTTGAAATGCACAAATCTTGGACTGAACCCGCAGACATCGGTGAAGATAAATATGAAAAACCGCATAAAGATTTGTGGTATCAAATCAGAAGTTATATCACTAAGAAAAAAGACCACGTCAAAATTTTGAAATGGTCAAAAGAGAAAAACTTTATGGGAAGATGGATGCCTGAATCAACGAACAGATATCAAATGTTTAGTAGAGAATTTTATTGGTCAGCAGCAAATGAAACTTTTAGCGACCCTTATTATAGTGGCGAAAGTTGGTCAGAAATTAACGACAACACAACTCATCAACTTGTCGGTAAAGTTGCAGTAACAGCAGTTGATTATTTATGGGAAGAAGAATATGACGCATCAAAAGAATCTACTATTAGTTTTTACAAACCGACAGAAATTCTTTTCAATCTTCTTGACTTGCAATACTCAAAAATTGAAGGACAACTTTTAAGCAAAGACGGACATATGATTTGCTTTGACCCTTGCGCAACACAACCAACACATTCTTGTCTTATCGTAAGAAAAAATGACTTGGTTCAAAAATTAGAAGAAAACAATTTGAATATATTTTGGACTGTTTTAGGAGAGAAATTAATTATTGGAGGCGACCATAGAAACCGAGACGAATGGTTAGGAAGATTAAACATTTCGGGCGTTGTTCATTACGACAAGGACAAACTAAAACACATTCCATATTTTGTTGAAGAGAAATAATAAATGTCAACCCTACACAGTCATACACATCGGCAAGCCGCACAAGTCGACACGCAAACCAAAGCTTGCCGGCAGCGTATGCCTGTCCCACACTGAAAAGAAATATTTAAAAATCACCTTCCCTTCTAAATATTTTAAAAAGCCAACACACAAACCGACACAAATACATTCGGATATTTGGTTGCAAAACTCAATAGTGACAAGGGTTGCAAGACACGGACGACAAGAACGCCAGGGCATAACAGCACCTACACGCAAGTGGCGGTGAAGTGGTTAAATCAAGTAGCAACAGCCGTTTAGTACAATGTAATTGGACTATTACGGATGTGCTAACGGCATGAAACCTTCTTTTGAACCAATCCTGATTAGGTAAATTCCATTGGGCAAACCAGATACATTTATGTTTAGCGATTGTTCACCTGCATAAAGTTGAAAGCAATATTCGTATTGTAGTTGCATATACTACACAGCAGCGCACAATTCGCTCTTCCTTTTCTACGCTTCCGCCAATTCTTTCCACACTTAAATGTGAACAATTGCTGAAATCATTGTGCTGCAATAGTTTCACGCCTTGTGAAGAATCATTCTAAAATGAACCTTAGACAAAATTTTTACACAATTACTTTTGGTAATTCGCAATCGGGGTTCATATTTGCGCGGCAAAAATTTGACAATTCGATGACAAGTGCGCATTGTTGGTCGGCAGACCAAACCACTAGAAACTCAAGATACAGCACACTATCAGTGGCTTTCGCAGCCGTGTTGCTGTTTTTCTCATCATTCACGTTTGCTCAGGATGCAGCCAAGATAGCCGAAGGTAAAGCCTTGTTTAAGGCAAACTGTGCTTCTTGCCACAATCCGCTGCAAAACGCCACGGGTCCTGCTTTGAAAGGCAGCTTGGAGCGTTGGGAAGCAGCAGGCGACTACCAAGGCAAAAGCGGAAAGCAGCACCTTTACGATTGGATTCGCAACTGGAATACACCTGTGAAAGCCGGTTATCCTTATGCGGTTACCATGAGCAACTGGGCAGCATCGCAGATGAACCTGTTTCCGGCTTTGAAAGACGAAGAGATTGAGAAGATATTGTTGTATGTAGATAATTCACAAGCAGGTGCTTCTGCTGCTGCGGCTGCTACACCTGCTTCTACAGGAACTGAAACCGGTAACCCTGCCGAGTCAGCCGGTCCCGGAATAGTTACTTATCTTTTCGTAGCATTCTTGCTTGCGTTGGTTTTGATTCTTATTACAGTTACCAAAAAGCTCGACCGCATTGTTGCTCAGAAAAAAGGCGAAGCAGTTCCTGCCGAAGATGAAACCCCATTTTGGAGAAGCCGCAAGTTTGTGGCTACCTTAATCCTTGTAGGTGTGGTTTACATTGGTTACAACTTGGTGGACGGAGCCATCCATTTGGGTCGTCAGCAAGGGTATCAGCCCACTCAGCCCATTAAGTTTTCGCATCAGTTACATGCCGGTAAGCATAAGATTGAGTGTCAGTACTGCCACTCAACAGCAGCTGTTGGCAAACACAGCAACATTCCATCGGTGAATACTTGTATGAATTGCCACAAGAACGTTCAGCAAGGTCCTGAGTATGGAAAATCAGAGATTGCAAAAATCTATGCAGCAGCAGGATGGGATCCTGAGCAAGGAAAATATGTAAACGACCCCAAGCCAATTGAATGGGTGCGCATTCACAACCTGCCCGACCATGTTTACTTCAACCACGCTCAACACGTGAACGCAGGTAAAATTGCTTGTCAGTCATGCCACGGACCAATTGAGGAAATGAAAGAGGTTTATCAGTATTCACCGCTTTCAATGGGTTGGTGTATCAACTGCCACCGCCAAACCGAAGTTCAGTTTGCTTCAAACAATTACTATTCAACTTACGAGAAAATTCATGAAGAGTTGAAGAGCAAGAAGTTGGACAAAGTAACCGTGGAAAGAATCGGTGGAACGGAGTGTCAAAAATGTCATTACTAAAATATAGAAACAAGAAATCAGAAATCAGAGCACAGAATTGCCGGTTTTTTCACTTGTAACTCGCAACTCGCAACTCGCAACTCACAACAAAAAGTAATATGGCAGATAAAATATATTGGAAAGGTTTAGAAGAAAAGAATCAGCACACTGCTTTCACAGTGGTGGAAGACAAGGAGTTTGCTGAAACGCTTCCGGTGTTGGGCGGTGCGGCAGATGCTGTTGCTACCAATGGCAACACCAGCCGCAGAGACTTCCTGAAAATGTTGGGTTTCAGCGTTACTGCTGCCACCATTGCTGCGAGCTGCGAAATTCCCGTGCGCAAGTCTATTCCTTATGCTTGGAAGCCTGAAGAGGTGGTTCCGGGTGTTGCGAATTACTATGCCACTGCCTATTTCAGTGCAGGTGAATACAATGCCATTTTGGTGAAAACCCGCGAAGGTCGCCCTATTAAAGTGGAAGGCAATAAGTTGAGTTCTGTTACCAAAGGCGGAACTTCGGCTCGCGCGCAGGCATCGGTGTTGAGTTTGTATGATGGTGCGCGCTACAAAAATCCGCGCAGAGGAAAAGAAAACATCACTTGGGAAGTAGCCGATAAAGAAGTTAAAGAGAAGTTGGATGCACTGAAGAGTGCCGGAAGCAAAGTGGCTTTGTTCACTTCAACGGTTGCCAGCCCTTCTACCAAAGCTGTTATTAAAGATTTCCTTGCTGCTTATCCGAATGTTGAGCATTTGGTTTACGATGCCATTTCTTATTCAGGATTGTTGGATGCCAATCAGCAATCGTTTGGTGTTCGCGCAGTGCCTAACTATCAGTTTGCCAATGCAAAAGTGATTGTGGGTGTTGGTGCAGACTATTTGGGAACCTGGTTGAACCACACCGAATATGAAGCAGACTGGGCGGTGAACCGCAGAGTTTCTAAAGAGAAGCCTGAAATGAGCCAAACTTTCCAAATTGAAAGTGTGCCTACGGTTACCGGTTTTAAAGCAGACGTTCGTGTGCCGGTGAAACCTTCGCAGGAAGAAGCGGCTTTAATTACTATCTATAACATTGTTACCGGAAGCAGCGCAGCAGGAGGTTTGCAAAATGCAAAAGTGGAAGCTGCCGCAAAAGCCTTATTGGCTGCGAAAGGAGAGGGGCTTTTGGTTTGCGGAAGCAATGATGTGAATGCTCAGTTGTTGGTTAATGCCATCAACACTGCTTTGGGCAACTATGGAAAAACTTTGAGTTTCGACCGTCCTGTTTACCTGAAACAAGGCTCGGATGCTGCTGCAACTGCTTTGTATGAAGGTTTGAAAGGCGGAACTTACAAAGGCGTTTTGTTCTATGAATCGAATCCGGTTTACAACCACGCCAAAGGAAAAGAATTGGCTGATTTGATTGCCAAGGCAGAGTTGAGCGTATCGTTCGCTAACCGCTTAGATGAAACATCATCGGTTGCCGGTTATGTGTTGCCTGACAATCACTACTTAGAAAGCTGGAATGACATTGAAGTGAAAGCAGGTGTGTTGAACACTGTTCAGCCTGCCATTTCAAAATTGTTTGATACGCGTCAGTTTCAGGAAACTTTGTTGGCTTACAGCGGAAAGCCTGCCAACTATTACGAGTACATCCAGAAGAATTGGGAAGCAAACGTTTACACCAAGCAAAATAAATACAACGGTTTTTGGGCATTTTGGGACACCACCATCCACGATGGCGAAGTGGTGCTGAATGTTGCTCCTGCTTCAACATCAGCCGGCAACCCGAATGTGGCTGCTGCTGCCGAAGCGTTGGCAAAAGAAGTTGCCGGCTATGGCGATGCGCAAATCAAATTGTATGAGTCATTAACTGTGGGCGATGGCACACATGCCGATAACCCGTGGTTGCTCGAAACACCAGACCCTGTGAGCAAAGTTACCTGGGACAACTTTGTGGTGGTTAGCCCTAAGTTTGCTGAAAAGAATGGTTTAACGCCTGATGTTGACATGAAAGATTACCATGTCATCAAACTGAAAGCAGGGGAATATGAAATAGAGTTGCCTGCGGTTGCTGTTCCCGGAACACCCGATGGCACCTTCGGTATTGCGCTTGGTTTTGGAAGAACTGCCGTGAACCACGATTTGCTGAAAAGTGGCAAGAATGCTTATCCGTTTTTAGTGAATGGGAAAGACATTGTAGGCGGAGTTACGTTCAGCAAAACAGGTAAAACCGAGAAGTTGGGTATCACCCAAACACACCATAACCTTACTTTGAAAGGTTTGGGCGGCACTAAAACCCGCAAAATCGTTAAAGAATCTACACTTAACGAGTACAAGAAAAATCCTTTTGCAGGAAATGAAGACCGCGCTCATATCATGGAAGAGTTGGTTACCCTGTATCCAACCCACGAGCGCCCGGGACACCATTGGACAATGGCGATTGACCTGAACACCTGCACCGGCTGTAGTGCTTGTGTGGTGGCTTGTAATGCAGAAAATAATATCCCTGTTGTAGGGAAAGACCAAGTGGTGCGCGCCCGCGAAATGCATTGGTTGCGCATTGACCGCTATTTTGCAGGCAGTGAAGAAGACCCCACAGTGGTTTTCCAACCTATGCTTTGCCAACACTGCGATAACGCACCTTGCGAAAACGTTTGTCCTGTGGCAGCAACCAACCACAGCAGCGAAGGCTTAAACCAAATGACTTACAACCGTTGTATCGGTACAAGATATTGCGCGAATAACTGCCCTTACAAAGTGCGCAGGTTCAACTGGTACGATTATGCCGGCAACGATAGTTTTGATAAGAAATGGGGAACCAGCAACGATGAAGGTTTGGCTTCATACCAAATCGGATTGCGCGAGCCTGTATCACGCATGGTGTTGAACCCTGATGTAACAGTTCGTTCACGCGGTGTTATCGAAAAATGTTCTTTCTGTGTGCAGCGTTTGCAAGAGTCGAAGCTCACAGCCAAGAAAGAAAACAGAACCATGAAAGATGGCGAAGCGCAAACGGCTTGCCAAACGGCTTGCCCAACAGGAGCTATCACTTTTGGCGACAGAAACATGAAAGATGCTGCTGTTACCAAGCTGTTCAACGATGAAAGAACTTTCGGGGTGATTGAAGAAATTCACACACTGCCGAATGTGGTTTACCTGACACAGATACGCAACACAGAAGAAGAGGCAAAAGCATAATTTTCAAATTTTCAAATTAGCACATTAACTAATTATCAATGCACGCATACGAATCGGAATTTAGGGAGCCGCTCATTGGACCTTCGGTTAAAAACTACACGCAGATTACGGATGAGCTGGTGAAGCCTACAGAGGGAACACCACCATTAAGTTGGTGGATTCTGTTCAGCTTAATGGCTACAGGAACCTTGTTTTTCCTGTTTTGCCTTGGATGGACAATTTGGTTTGGTATTGGAACCTGGGGTTTGAATAAAACCGTTGGTTGGGCTTGGGACATCACCAACTTCGTTTGGTGGATTGGTATAGGTCACGCAGGAACCTTGATTTCCGCCATCTTGTTGCTGTTCCGTCAGCGTTTCCGCACCGGGATTAACCGTGCTGCCGAGGCTATGACCATTTTTGCGGTGATTTGCGCGGGTATTTTCCCGCTGTTGCACACCGGTCGTCAGTGGTTAGATTTCTTTATTTTCCCTTACCCGAACACAAGAGGACCGCTTTGGGTGAACTTCAACTCGCCTTTGTTGTGGGATGTGTTCGCCATCTCAACTTACTTCACGGTTTCCCTGTTGTTTTGGTATTCAGGTTTAATGCCCGACTTTGCCACCATCCGTGACCGTGCAAAAGGAAAAACGAGAAAGTTCATCTACAATATTCTATCGTTTGGCTGGCAGGGCACTGCAAAACAATGGCAGCGTTTCGAGTCGCTTTCATTAGTGTTGGCGGGTCTTTCTACACCATTGGTATTGTCGGTTCACACCATAGTATCTTTCGACTTCGCCACTTCGGTGATTCCCGGATGGCACACTACCATTTTCCCTCCATACTTCGTTGCCGGTGCGATTTTCTCCGGTTTTGCTATGGTGGAAACCTTGATGTTGATTACCCGTGTTGTTTTCAAACTTGAGGACTACATCACTATTAACCACATCGAGTCTATGAACAAAATCATTGTGCTCACGGGTTCCATAGTGGGTATTGCTTACCTCACCGAGTTGTTTATTGCATGGTATTCCGGCTATTTGTATGAGCAGCACGCTTTTTACAATCGTGCATTGGGTAAATACTGGTGGGCTTATTCCTTGATGATGTTTTGTAATGTGGTTTCGCCTCAGTTCTATTGGTTCAAGAGCATGCGCAGAAACCTATGGGTAACTTTCATCCTTTCTATTTTCGTGAACATTGGTATGTGGTTCGAGCGTTTTGTAATCATCGTTACTTCATTGGCTGATGATTTCTTGCCTTCAAGCTGGACTTATTTCTCACCAACTTGGGTGGACATCGGAATTTATGTAGGCTCAATTTGCTTGTTCATGACATTGTTTTTGCTGTTTGCCAGAACTTTCCCTGTGGTGGCTATTGCCGAGGTGAAATCTATATTCCGAACATCATCGGCTGTTGCAAAAGCTGAAAGGGCTAAGAAAGAAGGTGCAGCTCACGGAGGTTATGTGGGCAGCTATCAGGTGGGTGTGTTGGATAAAGACGCAAAAAATTAATTTGAAGAATAGATAATTTGAAAATGAAATAAGACTTCGACAATTCGATATTCGACCGCTTCGCTTTGCGAAAAGTCGAAAATCGAAAATCGAAAAATCGAAAATCAAAAATATGAGCAACAAGTTTTTAATTGGAATGTGGGATCACGAAGAAGTGTTCGTTCATGCAGCGGAGCACCTCACACACGATGGCGTGAAGATTCACGAAACGCTCACTCCCTTTCCTGTTCACGGATTAGAGCATGCGTTGGGTTATCGCGACACCCGCTTGCACACAGCCGGCTTTTTGTTTGGTATTACCGGCACAACGTTGGCGTTAACGCTGATGACTTGGGTGATGACCACCAACTATCCGATTAACTTCGGTGGTAAGCCCTATTGGCCTCTTCCGTCTTTCATTCCCATCACTTTCGAGTTGACTGTGTTGTTTGCATCGGTGGGTATGGTGTTGACTTATTGTGTGCGCAACAGGCTGTTTCCCGGATATGTGCCTCGAATTTATGATGTACGCACCACTGACGACCGCTTTGCTTTTGTGTTTGACATTGATGGAAAGAGCGATGAAGAGGTAGCAAAGTTGAAATCCATTTGCGAGCACAATGGTGCTGTAGAGGTGAAAACAAAAGAATTTAAGGACGGAGAAACACTATAAGATTTGAAGATTAGAGAATTTGAAAATTTGAAAATGAAAAGTTCAACATACATCTTGGTTTTTGCAGTTGTTGCAGCGCTTGTTGCCACTTCATGCAGCCGCGATCCGAAAAAGCCGGGTAAAGTTTTCATTCCGGATATGAATTACAGTCCGGGTTATGAAACTTATGCTGAAAGCCCGATTGCCACACCTGAAGGTCATTTGATGAGTGCGCGCAAACCTGTTGAGGGAACTGTGCCTCGCGGTTGGGTGCCTGAGGATGACAAAATCAGAACCAATCAAGCTTTTTTGATGAGTTATATGGCAAAAAATCATTTCACTCATGACCCTGCAAAATGGGAAGAGGAATATGCTAAAGCAGCCAACCTGATTCAAAATCCTTTGGAAGCCACCAAAGAAAACGTTGCAAAAGGAAAAGAGTTATACACTATTCATTGTGTGGCATGCCATGGCGAAAAAGGTAATGGCGATGGACAGTTGGTAGTGTTGCCCGATGGCAGCGATGGTCCTTACACAGCAGTGCCACCGGCTTACAGCAAACGCTTACCCGAAATTAAAGATGGAAACATTTTCTACAGTGTGAGCTATGGGAAAGGTATGATGGGTGGCTATGGTTTTGCATTAAATGTGCAAGAAAGATGGCAAGTGATTCACTACATTAAAACATTGGCAGGAAACTAAAATAAGATATGGGATACTCGATTTACGACCGCTTCGCTTTGCGACAAGTTGGAAATCGAAAATCGGAAATCGAAAATCGAAAATAATCAGAGAGATGACAGAAACATTTCAATTTGGAGATAAGCTGAAGAAGAACCTTTTCATTGCAATGGGTTTAGGTTTGGTGGGCTTGGTGTTGGCATTCGTGCTATACCCGCAAAACCACCACAGCCGCTTCTGGACTAACCTTTTGGTGAACGCCTATTACTTTACCGGGATAGGTTTGTTTGGTTTGTTCTTTGTGGCTGCCAACCAATTGGGCTATGGCGGATGGATTGCGCTGGTGCGCAGAGTGATTATGTCGCTGTCCGGCTTCATCATCATTGGTGCGCCTATTTTATTGCTGATTGCCTTGCTTACTTGGGGTGGTGTTCACAATATCTACGACCATTGGCTGCATGTCGTTCAGCATCCCGAAAGCATCAGCGAGAAGATGACTACTAAAGCAGTTTATCTAAGCCTTCCTTTTTGGACTGCCCGCATTGTAATATATGTGGTGTTGTGGGTGGTGTTTTCTCGTTTGTTCTCTAAGTATTTCGATAAAGACTTATCTGATAAAAGAACTTACAAAATATCAAAGCTGTTGGCTGCTGCATGGATTGTAATATTCGCGGTTTCAGAAAGTGCCGTTAGTTGGGATATGATTATGAGTATTGACCCACATTGGTATTCCACTTTGTTTGGTTGGTACAACTTCGCAAGTTATGGCTGTGCAGGCTTTGCTTTTGCAATTCTGCTTACTATCTACCTGAAATCAAATGGTTATCTGGCACAGGTAAATGAAAACCACATCCACGACTTGGGTAAGTTCCTTTTTGGTTTCTCTGTTTTCTGGACTTATTTGTGGTTCAGCCAATTCATGTTGCAGTGGTATGCCAATATCCCTGAGGACACCATGTATTGGGTGAAACGCTTTGGAACAGGATTCAAAGCAACTATTTTCCTTGCATTGGCAATTAACTTCTTGCTGCCTTTGTTGGTGTTGATGAAGCGTGGTTCAAAAAGGAATTTCCGCACCATTTCGTTTGCTGCGGTGATGGTAATTATTGGTCATCAAATTGACTTCTGCAACATGGTGATGTTTGAACCTAATGTGCCTGCTGCTCATGGCGAGCATGGCGCAGGGCATCATGCTTTGGCAGCCGACAATGCAACTGTATTGTATGCTGAAAACACCGAGGCTGCTAAGGAAGAAGTTGCCGCAACAGCAACTGATGCTACTGAAACGCATGCAGAGGAGGCACATAGCCATGATGTTCATGCTGCAACCGCGCATGCAAAAGACAGCCACGGACATGATGCACACGGACATGCCGAAGAGGTAGTAAGTTATGCAAGTTTAGGCTTGGTAGAAATTTTAATTTTCATAGGATTTGCCGGAGCATTTTTGTTTATGTTCTTCACTGAGCTTTCAAAACATCCGCTGGTAAATGACAAAGACCCTTACTTCCAGGAGTCGGTGAAACACAACATTTAATTGATTGAAAAACAAGGAAAACAATTTTCTTAAACAGGTCGTTGAACAAGAAATTATTTAAACAGATATAAAGATGACTGTACTGATAGCAACCGCGATTTTAGTTCTTCTTTTTGTTGTGCTGCTTTACATAGCACGCGCCAGCGAATTGGCAATGGTGCTGAATGGCGAAGACAAAGACACCAGCAAATGGAGCCGTTTCAATGGTTATTTTTCACTCACATTTCTGATTTTGTTTTTTGCAGGAATTGCGTGGGCTTGCAAAAAGTTCATTCCTGTAATGATTCCTAAGTCGGCATCGCTGCATGGTGTGGAAACTGACAATTTGTTTTATATCACTTTGTTCTTCATCTCCATTGTTTTTGTGCTCACGCATGTTGCGTTGTTTTGGTTTACTTATCGCTACAATGAGTATAACAACAAGGAGCCTTATTTCTACACTCACAACAACAAGTTGGAAGTAATTTGGACTACTATTCCTGCCATTGTACTTACTTTTTTAGTGGTGATGGGAATGCGCGTTTGGTTCAAAATTTTTGATGTTAATGCTCGCGACACCAAGAATATGATGGTGATTGAAGCTACCGCAAAGCAGTTTCAGTGGAGCGTTCGTTACCCAGGAAAAGATGGCGCTTTTGGTGAAAGGATTATTGATAAGGAGCACGTTTCACCCGAGAACGAACTGGGGATTAACTGGAAAGATGAAAGCAGCCATGATGATTTCTTTGCTGATAAGATTTACTTGGTGAAAAACAAGCCGGTGTTGGTGAAAATTGGCGCTTTGGACGTGTTGCACAGTTTCTATTTACCTCACTTCCGTGTGAAGATGGACTGTGTTCCCGGTTTGCCTACACAGTTTTATTTCACACCAACCATGACTACCAAAGAGATGCAGGAGTATTTGAGCACTCAGCCGTGGTGGCAGTCTGTTAATCCTGAAACGGGAAAGCCGCGTTGGCAAACTTTTAAGTACGAGTTAGCTTGTGCCGAGTTGTGTGGTCGATCACACTATGGTATGCAGAAAGATGTGATAGTTGTTGAGCAAAAGGAGTTTGATGAGTGGTTTAAAGATCAGGCGTCCTATTTTGAAACTGTGGTGAAACCAACAATGGCATCGGAGGAGAAACCGGCTGAGAAAGTTCAAGCATTATTGACTAAGTAAAAAAACAGAAAAATTCACTGCGCTATTTTGCGCAACGAACCATAAATTGAAAATTGAAGTATATGCAAACAGCAGCAGCACATGCAGATGTTCATGCTCACGCAGCACACGGTCATCATGGACATGACGACCACCACCATGAAGAATCTTGGTTAGAGACTTACATCTTTAGTAAGGATCACAAAATGATTGCCAAGCAGTTCCTGATAACAGGTATGTTTTGGGGCGTTGTTGGTGGATTGTTGTCGGTTTTGTTCCGTATTCAGTTGGGTTGGCCCAATGAAACCTTCCCTTTCCTCGAAACCTTCTTGGGTAAGTGGGCTGAAGGTGGAAAAATTTCCAATGAGTTTTACTATTCCTTAGTTACCATGCACGGAACGATTTTGGTTTTCTTCGTGTTAACCGGTGGATTGAGCGGAACTTTTGCGAACTTGTTGATACCTTATCAACTTGGGGTGCGCGATATGGCATCCGGTTTTATGAACATGCTATCGTATTGGTTTTTCTTCGCAGCTTCGGTAGTGATGTTTGCCTCCTTCTTTATTCAAACTGGTGCTGCATCAGGTGGTTGGACTGCTTATCCGCCCATTAACGGTATAAACGATGTTGCCATCAACAAAGGCTCAGGTTTAGGATTTGATATGTGGGCTTTTTCGATGACATTGTTTGTGGTTTCATCTTTGTTGGGCGGCTTGAATTATGTGGCAACCATCCTGAACATGCGTACCAAGGGAATGACCATGATGAAAATGCCGTTAACCATTTGGGCTTTTATGTTCACTGCTGTTTTGGGTATTCTTTCCTTCCCTGCTTTGTTGGCAGGCGTTGCCTTATTGGAATTTGACCGTTTGTTGGGAACTTCTTTCTACTTGAATGATATCATCATCAATGGAAACTTGTTGGATTACAAAGGCGGCTCACCAATTTTGTTCCAACACTTGTTTTGGTTCCTCGGTCACCCGGAAGTTTACATCATCATTCTTCCAGCCATGGGTATTGTTTCTGAGGTTTTGAGTGTGCACAGCCGCAAGCCAATTTTCGGCTACCGTGCTATGGTGATTTCTATTATGGCGATTGTGGTGATTTCGTTCTTGGTGTGGGCGCACCACATGTTTGTAACCGGTTTGAATCCAAACCTCGGTGCAGTGTTCGTGTTGTTTACTTTGTTGATAGCTGTTCCTTCGGCAATTAAAGTATTCAACTGGATTGGCACCATTTGGAAAGGTTCTTTACGCCTGAACACACCTATGATGTTTGCCATCGGGTTTGTTTCCCTGTTCATCTCGGGTGGTTTAACGGGTTTGATGTTGGGTAACTCTGCCATTGACATCCAATTGCACGATACTTATTTTGTTGTGGCTCACTTCCATATTGTGATGGGTGTTGCTGCATTCTTCGGAATGTTTGCAGGGGTTTACCATTGGTTCCCTCGCTTTTATGGCAGGTTTATGAACGAAACATTGGGGTTGATTCATTTTTGGATAACGCTGATTGGCGGCTATGCCATATTCTTCCCTATGCACTTCATGACCGGTTTGCCAAGACGCTACTACACTTTCGCCAACTTTGAAACCTTCAACAACTTCGACAGCTTGGTGGTGTTCATTTCAGTTGCGGCAATGGTTGTTTTTCTTGCTCAGATTTTGTTCATCGTGAACTTTTTCTACAGCATTTTTAAAGGAAGAAAAGTGGAAGGCGAAGTTTGCAACCCATGGGGTGGAACCACATTGGAGTGGACTGCGCCTGTTGAGCGTTTGCATGGCAACTGGCCCGGTGAAATTCCATCGGTGCATCGTTGGCCCTACGATTACAACACAAACGGTCGCGACTTTATTCCGCAAACCGAGCCGCTAAAACCCGGTGAAGTGGAGCACAAGTAATAGATTTTAGACTTTAGAAATAAGATTTCAAATGCAGGCAGTTTCAAGTTTATCAACCAAAAGTGTTATCGCTCAGAAAGTGAGTGACTATGCGCAGTTGATGAAATTGCGTTTGGCTTCGCTCGTGGTTTTTTCTGCCGTTATTGGCTTTCTTTTTGGTGTAAATGGCTTTTACAGCCTTACTCAAATTGTTTGGTTGGCGATAGGTGGGATGTTGGTTACCGGTGCATCAAACGCCATTAACCAAATCATTGAGCGCGACATTGATAAGTTGATGACACGGACACAAAACCGCCCTCTTGCTGCGGGTAGAATGGGTGTGTTGGAGGCAACTTTGGCTTCGGGTGTTTTGGGTATTGGTGGCATTCTTTTGTTGTGGCAACAATTTAACGCTGTTGCCGGTGTTTTAGCTGCAATTTCTTTACTCAGCTATGCATTCTTATACACGCCTCTAAAGCGCATTCATTCAGTAGCTGTTTTCATTGGCGCTATTCCGGGGGCATTGCCTGTTTTGATAGGTTATGTGTGTGCCACCGGACAAATTGATTTTATTGCTACTGCCCTTTTTGCAGTTCAGTTCCTTTGGCAGTTTCCGCACTTTTGGGCAATAGCCTGGGTGCAATATGATGACTATAAAAAGGCGGATATAATGCTGTTGCCCAGTGCAGGCGGAAAAACAAAATTCAGTGCATTTCAAACTGTGGTGTATTGTTTTGGTTTGTTGGCGGTTTCTATGGTTCCCTACTTTATGGGTTTTGTTGGTTTTGCAGGAACTTTTGTAGTGATTTTGATGGGATGTGTTTTTTTGTGGCAGGCTTTTCAGTTGTGGGCGAAGTGTGATGATGTTTCGGCACGTAGGCTAATGTTTGGTTCGTTTGCTTATTTGCCTGTGGTGCAGTTGGCGTTCTTGATAGATAAGATATAAGATAATAGACATGAGACACGAGACTGATTTAATTTTTAAAACAGTAAATCAGTAAATGTCAGACGATGGATTATACGTGGAAGGATAAGGAGATTTTGAAAGAGCGAATAGAATACACGGGCATTCACCCGCAAAAATTCGCGCTTTGGCTTGCAATGGCAAGCATGACAATGTTCTTTGCAGCTTTGACCTCAGCTTTAATTGTGAAAAAGGCAGATATTCAAACGTGGGAAAATTTCCGCTTGCCGAATATCTTCTTTTACAGCACAGTTGCAGTGGTTTTGGTGAGTGTGTTGATGCACATCAGCTTAGTTCAATATCGAAAATCAAATTTCGCTTTGTTCAGATGGCTGTTGTTTGGGGCATCGGTGATGGCAACGGTTTTTATTGCGTTGCAAGTGTGGGGATGGAAAACGCTTACTGAAATGGGAATGCCGCTTGAGGGGAATTTATCAGGTTCATTTATCTACCTGATTACTTCGCTTCATGCTTTGCATATTCTGGGAGGTTTGGTGGTGCTATTGCTGTTTTTGGTGTTTGCTTTTCGTTCGCGCAACGACCCTATTTTTGAGTTGCGCAACATTGCTAACCCAAAGCGGCAGTTTAACCTAGAAATGTTGGTGAGTTACTGGCATTTCATTGACATAGTGTGGGTGTATTTGTATGTGTTCTTTTTATTGAATTATCAATAGAAGTTAGATGTGAGATGTGAGACATTAGATTTTAGATTTTAGAAGTGAGACACGGGAATAAATAGTATATAATCAGTAATAAATTATCAATCGAAAAAATGGCTACAGCTACAATTTCACATGAACATGGACACGCGGCAGAAACCGAACAGGAGCTTTGGAAAGGCGGAAGAAGCCCTTTCAAGGCAGGTTACGGAAAAGTGATGATGTGGTACTTCCTCATCAGCGACACTTTCACTTTTGCCAGTTTGTTGATTGCCTACGGGGCATTGCGCTTCACGATGGCTGACAACTGGCCCAAGCCATCCGAGGTTTTCAGTTCTATTCCTTTGGATATTTTTCATGGAGTTCAGGCGCCATTGGTGTTTGTGAGTTTCATGACTTTCCTATTGATTGTCAGCTCTTACACTATGGTGCGCGCAGTGCAGGAAGGTTACCTGATGAATAAATGGGGTGTGGTGAAGTTTTTAATTCCCACCATCCTTTGCGGTGTATTGTTCTTGGGTTGTCAATACTTAGAGTGGACACACTTAATTCATGACGGCATGACAGCGACCACTGCTTCAGCAACTACCAAAGTGGTTAATTTCGGTCAGTTGTTTTTTGTGATTACAGGCTTCCACGGCTTGCACGTGTTGGGTGGTGTGGTGCTTTTGGTGTGGTTGATGATTTCCACAATGAATGGTCGCTTTGAAAAAGTTGGACATTATGAAATGGTGGAAAAAATAGGATTATACTGGCACTTTGTTGACTTGGTGTGGGTGTATGTTTTCTTGTGTTTCTACTTGTTGTAATTTTAGTTTTTCAAATCAACTCATTTTAAAATTTTCAAATCAGATACTATGAATTTTGAAGTTCCAAGCGAAGGACATTTACACTGGACCGAAAGCGAATACAACGAGAGTCGCGCATCGGTTTGGAAAACCATTATCATTCTTTCAGTAGTTACCGTTGTGGAAGTGGGCATTGCCATGATTTACGACCACTTTGTGCATGACGGAACAGGCAAACTTTTCATCAACATTTTTATGGCTGTAGCCAGTGTGGTGAAGGTGTGGTACATTATGGGAATTTTCATGCACTTGGGGCATGAAACCAAAGGCTTCAAATTCACGGTGTTGTTTCCTTTCTTGTTTTTGATTTGGGCAATTATCGCATTCACTTTAGAGGGTGATAGCTGGAACGCTATGCGCAGTTTGCTGAACGTTTTCTAAATGTCATTTCATCGAGATATTGAAAAGCCGCAGGAAGCAATTCTTGCGGCTTTTTTTTGTGACGAATCATACCACAACAGTCCAATCAGATGGGTACACCAACCAAGGTGATGCTCATTTAAATTCAGCTATTCGGGCAAGGTATTTTCCTATAATGTCAAACTCAATGTTTACAGTTTTTTCAGGCGCGATGTGTTTGATGTTGGTGTGCTCGAAGGTGTAAGGAATGATGGCAACTTTGAAGGCGTCATCCACTGCATCAAAAGCGGTTAGGCTGATTCCGTTTATACACACAGAGCCTTTTTCAACAACGATGTTTTGCCTGCTTGGTTCATATTCAAATTGATAGATCCAACTGCCGTTATCTTGTGTTACTGACACGCACTTGCCAATTTGGTCCACATGCCCCTGCACGATGTGTCCATCAAATCTACCGTTCAAAACCATGCAGCGCTCAAGGTTTATTTCATCGCCAACTTTTAACTCACCTAAATTGGTTTTCCTTAAGGTTTCGGCAATGGCTGTAACCGTGTGTGCGTTTTCACTGCAGCTCACCACCGTTAAGCAAACTCCGTTGTGGCTGACGCTTTGGTCTATGCGCAACGCTTTTGAAATGGGTGATTCAATGGATAGATGCAGGTTGCCGCCTTCTTCGGTTAGCCGGCTGACAATGCCTGTGGTTTCAATTATTCCTGTGAACATGATGATGATTTAAAGCGCTTCAACTGCTGATGTTTTGTTTGAAAAATTAATGATGAAAGGGGTGATGGTGTTTGCCAGGTGTTCATCGAAGGAGGTTGAAACTTTAATGTAGTTATCGGTATAGCCTGTCATTTCTTCTCCATGTTTTTCACCTTCCCAAAGCACGGGGCGGATAGTGTTTTCATGTTGCTTGTAAAAGTGTTCGCGTTTTTTTTCGCTCAGTATGCGCAACATTTTGTTCCGATTTTTTCGCGCTTCAAAAGGCACAATATCGTCCATGTTCACGGCACGGGTGTTGGCACGCTCCGAGTAAGTGAATACATGAAGATAACTCACCTCCAACCCGTTGATGAAATTATAGGTGTCTGAAAAGTCAGCTTCGCTTTCGCCCGGGAAGCCCACAATCACATCAACGCCTATGCAGGCATGAGGCATGATGGATTTGATTAGTTCAACACGCTCGGCATACAACTCGCGCAGATATTTTCTGCGCATAAATTTTAAAACCTTGTTGTTGCCGCTTTGCAATGGGATGTGAAAGTGCGGCATGAATTTTTTTGAGCTTGCAACAAAGCGGATGATTTCCTCGCTAAGCAGATTTGGCTCAATGGAAGAAATTCTGAAACGCTCAACCTCAACTTCATTTTCAAGCGCCTGAATGAGTTGGAAAAAGTTCTCATTGGTTCGGGCGCTGCCATTGGGTGTTTTGCCAAAGTCGCCAATGTTCACTCCTGTAAGCACAATTTCTTTCACCCCTGATGCGGCTGCTTTTTTGGCGGCTTCAACGGTTTGTGCAATGGAGTTGCTGCGGCTGGCGCCACGCGCAAGCGGAATGGTACAAAAGGCGCACATGTAATCGCATCCGTCCTGCACTTTTAAAAAGGTGCGCGTTCGTTCGCCTTGGCTCCATGCCGGTGAAAAGAACTTTACATCCTCTATTTCACCTGCTTTCACAATGGTTTTTTCTGCATGCTCCAACTGCGATAAGTGCTCGTGCAGCCGAAACTTTTCTTTTGCCCCCAGCACCATACTCACCCCCGGAATGTTGGCTATTTCATTGGGTTTCAGCTGTGCATAGCAGCCTACTATCACCACTTTGGCTTCGGGGTTGCTTTTCAGTGCGCGCTTAACGATTTGTTTGGTTTCCTTATCGGCATTTTCGGTTACCGAACAGGTGTTGATGACAAAAAAATCGGCAGGCTCGGAAAACTCAAGTTTGTGATAACCGTTTTCGGATAAGTTGCGCGCAATGGCGGCAGTTTCTGCAAAGTTGAGTTTGCAGCCCAAGGTGTGAAAAGCAACTGTTGGCGCGCGCCATGACATTTCTAAAAATTTTTGCGCGAAGATAAACCTATGATGTTGAATTGCGGTTGTTTCATTTTTTCTGTGTTGGGGCTTTAAATAAGATTGCTGAAAAATCGTTGATTCCGCTGTTTTGATGAATTAAATACATTCGCAACTTTAAAGTAACAAACGGACATGACTAAGTTTACAGAATTAGAATACAAACGCCCCGATTTTGAGCGGCTGTCAGGAAGTTTCAACCAGCTTTTAGAGCAGTTTCAATCTGCTTCATCGGTGGATGCGCAGAGCAAAGTGTTGGACGACATCAATGTGTTGCGCAATGAGTTTCAAACCTATGCATCCATTGCTTCGGTTCGCAATTCCATTGACACCACCAATGCTTATTACGAAAATGAAAAGCAGTTTTATGATGAGCACGAACCGCTTTTCCGCGACCTCACCATTCGCTTCTACAAAGCATTGGGCAACACGCCTTACAAGCAAGATTTGCAGAAGAAATTTGGCAATCAGCTGTTCAACATCGCTGAAGTTTCGCTGAAGAGTTTCGACACCAGTGTGATTAACGATTTGAAAGAAGAAAATCGTTTAGGAACCGAATACACTAAGTTGATTGCCACTGCCACGGTGGAATTCAATGGCGAGAAAATGAACCTTTCGCAGCTTGACCCTTACGAGCAAAGCACCGACAGAAGTGTTAGGGAAAAGGCTGTGAAAACAAAGTATGAATACTTTGAGGACATTGCTGCCGATTTAGACAGGATTTTCGACCGTCTGGTGAAAGTGCGCACCAACATTGCACACAAACTGGGCTATAAAAACTTTGTGGAGTTGGCTTATCACCGCCTTCAGCGCACCGACTACAATTCACAAGATGTTGCGGTGTTCAGAAAGCAGGTGCTGGAGCACATTGTGCCCCTTACCACACAGCTGCGCGAGCGCCAGGCAAAGCGCATTGGGGTGGACGATTTCAGCGTGTTTGACATGGCGTTGAATTTCACATCGGGGAATCCGAAACCGAAAGGCTCGCCCGAGTGGATTTTGGAAAACGGCAAGCAAATGTACAGCGAGCTTTCGCCTGAAACCAATGAGTTTTTTGACTTTATGGTGAACAACGAGTTGCTGGATTTGGTTACCAAAAAAGGCAAAGCGGCAGGCGGCTATTGCACCCATTTTGCAAAGTTCAAGGCGCCATTTATTTTTTCGAATTTCAATGGCACTTCGCACGACATTGATGTGCTGACGCACGAAGCCGGTCATGCTTTTCAGTTTTTTCAAAGCCGCCATTTTGAGGTGGATGAATATGCCTTCCCAACTTACGAGGCTTGCGAAATTCATTCGATGAGCATGGAGTATTTCAGCTGGCCCTGGATGGAGCTTTTCTTTAAGGAAGACACTTTGAAATATAAGTTCACGCATTTGTCTTCTGCAGTGCTTTTTCTGCCTTATGGTTGTGCTGTGGATGAGTTTCAGCACCTGATTTATGAAAACCCGGAAATGACACCCGAGGAGCGCAGAAAGGTGTGGCTGGAAATGGAAAAAAAGTATCGCCCTTACATCAACTATTCGGGCATTCCGTTTTTGGAAAGCGGGGGATTGTGGCAGCGGCAGTTGCACATTTACCGCTCACCGTTTTACTACATTGATTATTGCCTTGCACAAATTTGCGCGTTCCAGTTTTGGAAAAAATCGCAGCATGATTTTCAGGCAGCCTGGAAAGACTACCTGAACCTGTGCAAAGCCGGTGGCAGCAAAAGCTTTTTGCAGTTGGTGAGTGATGCCAACCTTACTTCGCCTTTCGATGAAAGTTGCATCCGCTCGGTGGTGGGTGAGGTGAAAGCCTGGTTGGATGGCGTGGATGACACCAAGCTGTAGAATTGAAAAGTGAGTAGATTCAAAAAATGAATTACTGCTGTCTCACAATTTTTTTGCTTTTGAGTTTTATTGCTGATTTGAGCGCCCAGATTTCCCGGAAAAAGTTGTTTAGTGTTTCGGGTAGTGTTACCCACACTTCTGACTACTGCGGTGGTGTGCCTCCATCGGAAGGTTTGCTGGAGTTAATGCACAAGCCCAAGCCATTGGCTGAGGCAAAAGTTTTTTTCCGCAGCGGAAAAACCAACAACGAAAAGCAGCGTATTGCAGCAGCAGTTACATGCGATGAGCAAGGGCGATTCAGTGTGCAACTGCCAAAGGGAAGCTACTGTGTGGTGCTGGAAGAAAAGGCTGTGCCATTTCGCGCACCCACGAAAAGCGACCACATGCAATGCGATGAAAACTGCCTGCGAGAAAATTATGCTGCCTGCGAGGCGGTGATAACAGTTGGCAAAAAAGCAAACACTACCATCGCGGTGAATTACCATCGCTATTGTGCGCATCAAATGCCTTGCTGCAAGTTTTTAGGGGAGTTGCCGCGGTGAAGTGGAATACCGACTGACAGAAGCGGGTTATGGTGTTTTAGAGATGTGTTATTGAAACTGAGATTTGAGTTATCAGAATTTTTACTGGGGTTATGGGTTTTTAGATTGAGTTTTTTACCTTTTAGATGAGGTTTATGGGCTTTCAGATTAGGACTATTGCTTTTGAGATATGGATTATTGGAGTTCAGATTAGAATTATTGCTTCTCAGATGTGGGTTATTGGAAGACAGATTAGCATTATTGAGAGGCAGATGTTAATTATTGGAAGACAGAAAATGACGATAGAAATAGAAAGCCCACCTTCAACACGGGAGGCTGTTGCGCAACTACTTAGATAATAGATATACATAGTATGAAGCCATTGAGATTTGGTTATTCAACGCTCCGTCTGTAATTCAAATCATTTTTATTGACCCTAATGCTTCTTCTAGCTTATGAATTTTGCATTCCTTTTGCCTATTTATGAGTTGTGCAACAAGCAAAGGGATTTTCCGTCAGTGAGCACCCCCGATTTATTGGGAAACGCAAAGCCCGAAACGATATAATGAGCTTTTAAATCATTGCTTGCCGTAAAATTTTGTTGCCGGTACATTCGCTAATTCCTTTCTGTCTATCATTGCTGCATGAATATCATTTTGTTTGAAACTGCCCAGCAACACAAAAATCTGTTACCGCTCACTTTCACTCGCACTGTTTGCGATTTGCGCGTTGGAATAATAAACATCAGGCAGAAGTGGGAACATCATTTCAAACAAAAAATTTCAGCGCTAACCGTTGCGCCCCTCAGCGCTTTTGAATCCACCACTTTTGAAAATGAAAACTTGTATGTGAACAGTGCGTTGCTGCCCAATTTAGTGCTGGTGGAACTGATAGCAACATTGCAACCGGGGCATGCGCTGGTTAAGGATGATGTGGTGCTGGCATTCAGCGCAAAAGGAAATCAATTTACGCCCGACAACATTGAGCTGCTTGCAAAGCAGATGAAGCAAATTCAGTTTGCGGGTGATGCATTAGTAATAAAAAACCTGTGGGACATTTTCAAGCTGAACGATGAATCCATCACAAGCGATTTCGACATGCTGACTTTTGGCAGAAGCAGCGCGCCACTGAGCGCAACCAACACACTAATCGGCAGCGGACAAAAACTTTTTATTGAAGCAGGCGCCACGGTGGAAGGCAGCATTTTAAACACCAAAACCGGAGTGATTTACATTGGCAAGGATGCTGAGGTGATGGAGGGATGCATGATAAGAGGCGCGCTGGCTTTGGGCGAACACGCAACTTTGAAAATGGGAGCAAAAATTTATGGTGCAACCACTGTGGGTCCGTTTTGCAAGGTGGGTGGCGAGGTGAATAACTCGGTGTTTATGGCTTACAGCAACAAGGGGCACGATGGTTTTATTGGCAACAGTGTGATTGGCGAATGGTGCAACTTGGGTGCCGACACCAACAACAGCAACCTGAAGAATAACTATGGCGAAGTTGACCTGTGGAATTATTCAGCAGAAAAAAGCCAAACAACGGGCTTGCAGTTTTGTGGTTTGGTGATGGGTGACCACAGCAAAGCCGGCATCAACACCATGTTTAACACAGGCACTGTGGTTGGGGTGAGCGCAAACATTTTTGGTGGCGATTTCCCTCCAAAGTTTATTCCATCATTTAGCTGGGGTGGCGCACAATGGCTGCGCACTTTCACTTTTGAAAAGGGCTTGGAAGTGGCTGAGAAGATGATGGAACGCAGGGGTTTGCAACTTTCGGAAAAAGAGATTGCACTGCTGAAACATGCTTATGCACACGATGAAAAATTCAGAAAAAAATAATCATTGCTCCTCCTTAGCATAGCCAATTGCCAACATCGCCCAGGCTGCAATAAAGCACAACCCGCCAAGTGGTGTTATGGGTCCCAAAATAGCTTTTGAGGCGCCCAAAAGGTGCGCAGTGGCTAATAAATAAAGCGAGCCGCTGAAAAGAAAAATTCCTGCAAGAAAAAATCGTGCAGCGCGAACCATCCATTCATTTTTGCATTGAACAATTGCAAGCCATGCAGCAAGCAGGTGAATGAAATGATACAATACTGCTTTGTTGAAAATTTCAGTTTGGTAAGCATCCAAATGCGGTTTTAAACCATGCGCACCAAATGCGCCTAAACCAACTGCCAGCGCACCAAGCACTGCTACTAAAACTTTTAAACTCTTGGTATTTTTCATCTTATGCGTTTCATTTTTTCATCCATCCACCAATCAAATCTTGTGATTTCAAAACCGGTTGGGTCCCAATAGAAAACTCCGGTGGCATCGCGCAATTCTTTCATTTTCTTTTTTTCCTTTTCATTCACCTTTCGGTAGTTAAAACCCGATTGCTGTAAAGCATAGAGCATACTTGAAATGGCTTTGATGCGGGCAACGTTTTTGTTGGCATTTCTGTAAAGCAACTGCCACAAGGCTTTTATTCTAAACATCACCATGTCGGTTTCTCCGGTTTCAATGTAGGTGAGGATTTCAATCAATTTCACGCCAAGCCCCCAGCCGGTTTTATCTTTCAGCATCCAGCCGGTTTTGTTGAGGTGCGTGAAAACACTTTTGTAATCCTTTTGCCCAAAAGCAAGCGCAGCCATAAAGTACCAATACTTCGCTGTAGCCGGCTCGTCTTTTATGAACTTCGGGTGCTTTTTATACAACTCTAAAAACTCGACACAATGTTTAAACTTCCCTTCATAAAAAGCTGAACGAAAGCCCAGTTCGCCAAAGTTAAATGCGTGTGCAAACGACACATCACCGATGTTGGTATAAGCCAGATGCAGGGCTTTATCAAATTGCTGTGCGTTCAAATATGCATTCAACAACTGGTTGCGGGTGTTGCGGATGGTGGCAGCGCGCTTGAGTGCGCGCGAGCTTTGAACAAGCTGAAATCTGTCTTCGGCAATGCGAACACCTTCGGCATGTTTCCGCTCTAACTCTGCCACAAAAAGTTGCGCTTCCAAAAACTGAAAATGGATATTATCGCTTTTGGTGCTTTCATAAAACTCACGCAGTGTTTTTTCAGTTTGCTTGGCAACTTCCAGAAACTCGGTTTCGCGGTTTTTGAAAATGATGTTGGGCGCAGCCAAAGTCCAAAGTAAATTTTCTGCCTGCACATATTTTGCCTGCGCATCCAACGCCCAATTTTGAACTGATTTCAATTCATTCAAATACTTGCTTTCGCGCGCAAACTGTTGCCCGGCAAGGGTCATGGCAATGTTGGGCAAAAACATCAGCACCTCATATTCTTTTGCCTCTTTGTAGGCTTGCTTCAACACTTCCAGCGCCATTGCCGCATTGCCGCGATTCACAAAAACACGCGCTTCCAAAAATTGCTTTGCCACTTTCCGTAGCATGTAGTTGAAATCAATTTCATCGTTTTCCGAGCGCTCGGCATCTGATGCAATCAGCACTGTGGTGAGTTGCTCGCGAAGTTTTTTCTTCAAATGCGAATAGGCGGAAACTGCCGACTTGGCTTCTTCGTAGAGCGCTTTTAAGGCTTCCCTATCGTTGGAAATTTCTTTTGAATTAATTAAATTGAACAGCAACTCAGGCTTGGTAGGCTCTTGGGGATTGCCGCTGCCATAAAGCCGCTTGTAAAGCTCTGCCTCGCGCGGTGTGAATGAATGAATGATGGCAGCAAGTTCTTTCATGCATTGCCAAGATGAGAAAAGTTTTTCAACCCGAATTAATCAATAGAAAACTTCATGGAAGTTTTTTATTGATTCAATAAGGGTAATCCCGACTTAGCGCTGTTGAAGCGATTTGTAAAATCGCTGATTTACAGGCGCTTAGTCGTTTCAGCATTTCTAATGCTGAATTTGGGTTCAAATCAAAATTGGTGCTGCTTACTCATTTGTGCAGCATTCGGGTGGCAACTTCGCTGAAGTAATTGCCATTGCCGCGCCCAAACCAGTTCATAGTTTTAGTTTCGTAGGCGTTTAAGCAATACCAACGGTCATCGGTGATGTAGCCACAAAAACCTCCATTAAAACTTGTGATGTGTAAATCCAAACCCATTGCACTTGCCACCGGTTGCACACTGTAGCTTAACTCGCCCGAAAAGTCGCAGGGCATGCCAACAAAAACTGTGTTGCCGATTTGAAGCTTACTCACAAAAACTGCATTGTTGCCAAACAGCTTGTTAAACAGCTTTGGCTTTAGCGCATATCGCATAGTCAGTCGCATTTGTGGCTGCCGAAGATGAATTTGTATGCGCTGCATGTTCAGCACATTTGTTTTCCGGGTGCTGATGGAATCGAAAATCATCAACACATGGGTTGCCACACTTTCACCCATGTATTTTAGCTCCTCCTCCTTATTTTGACTGTGCTGAAATGGACCATGACTACCCACAGCGCCAGCGCTGAAACTTGCAAAGTCAATATGTTCGTTTTGCTCTAAAATTTTCATTGCCAGCCCGGGCCAATCTGCCGACAGTTCCATCATCTTTTCATGAAAAATGGTGGCATGAGCCGAGAAAGAGAACAACAGCGCCTGCTTTCCATCTACCCGCGAAATTCTCACCACATGCAACGTTGAGTCAAGTTTGCCTTTTTCGCCCACAAGCCTGTTGTAAACCAAGTTTGGAACACCCACCGATGCACTACCTAAGGTTGATTCCTGCATGTTTTGCTCGGCATTGCGAATGGCGCGCGCAATACATTGAGCAATGTGCCGGGGAATGTTTTCGTCAAATTTTCCGGCAAAAATTTTTCCTACATAACTGTTGTGCCATGCACCAATGGAAGTGTGCGTGTGTGTGGCAGTGAGGTAAATGTTTTTCAGATTGAAATTTTCAGCTTTTAGCAACGTATCTAAAATTTCAGTAACAGTTGGTGGAATAATGAGCAAATCAGCGCTGATGTATGCTATCTTTTTGTTGCCCTGTTTAAACACAACTGCACGCGCATAAATGGAGTCGCGAACTCCGGTAAATTTTTTGCCCTTGCGTTTTGCATCAATGGCAATAGGAGTGGGATATGGCGGCTGTAAATTCACTTTTGCCCACCCGCAAAGCAGTGGCTGCTCTTCCCTTTGAGTCTCGCCTAATTGTTCAATTTCGTTGATGGTGGTTTTATAGAAATCGGATTGCCGGAAAGGAGTTTTATCCAACTTGCCTACAGGCATGCATCCATGTGTAAACACAGTAATGAAAAGCAATGGTAAATACAGTTTCTTCATTGGCGTGGCAGCCGCGCGAAGAAAGCAAAATGAAAACATTGTTTTTACCGATTGAAGCCCGCAAAAAAAATTCCACCTTCGCATCGTTTATGCAAGAAGTTTTTGACAAGGCAAACGCCATTTTAGAAGAGATAAAAACCGCGCAACCTGCCGATGCCGATGCGCTGGAGCATTTCAGAATAAAATATCTGGGCAGCAAGAATGTACTGAAAGATTTGTTTGGCGCAATGGCGCAACTGCCGCCTGAAAGAAAGAAGGAATACGGGCAGTTGATGAACACCCTGAAAACCGAAGCCGAATTGAAGTTTGAATCGCTGAAAGAAGGTTTCAGTGCCGCTGGCAGCAAGCAAAGCCAATCGGCAGTGGATGTTACAGCCCCTGCTTACGGTTTTAAGTTCGGCACGCGTCATCCGGTGAGCATCATTCGCAACAAGATGATTGACATTTTCGCGCGCATCGGTTTCACTGTTGCCGAAGGTCCTGAAATTGAAGACGATTGGCACAACTTCACAGCCCTCAACACCCCCGAAGACCATCCCGCCCGCGACATGCAAGACACTTTCTTCTTAGATGAAAAATGTGAATGGATGCTGCGCTCGCAAACTTCCACTGTGCAAATCAGGGTGATGGAGCAACAGCAACCGCCCATCCGCATCATTTGCCCGGGGCGTGTGTTCCGCAACGAAACCATTTCAGCGCGCGCGCATTGCACCTTCCATCAAGTGGAGGGTTTGTACATTGATAAGGATGTTTCGTTTGCCGACCTGAAACAAACCATGTTGTATTTCGCGCAGGAAATGTTTGGCAGCGATGTGCAGGTGCGTTTCCGCCCTTCATTCTTTCCGTTCACTGAGCCAAGTGCTGAGATGGATGTGAGTTGTTTTGTGTGTAACCAAAAAGGCTGCCCTGTTTGCAAACACAGTGGGTGGGTTGAAATTGGCGGCTGCGGAATGGTTGACCCTGCGGTGCTCACCAACTGCAGAATTGACCCTGATGTTTACACCGGCTTTGCCTTTGGCATGGGCATTGAGCGCATCACCATGCTCAAGTATCGCATCAATGATTTGCGCTTGTTTTTTGAAAACGATGTGAGGTTTCTTAAGCAGTTTGAAAGCGCGGTTTAATCAATATTACTTGAAAGGTTTTCAATAACAGAACCATGAAGAACAAATTATTTTTCATCAAGCACTTTGCCTTTTGCATCACCTTGTTAGCTGTTTTCACAACTGCATTTTCTTCGTGCAAAAAGAAAACCAACAACCCGAATGTGCCGCCACCCATTGACCAAAACACTGAGGTGATAGGCTACGGTTTGCTGGCAAAGCTGCCGGGCATTTGGAGCGGCAATGTGGAGTCCAGCACTTCGTTGGGAAATTTTCCTGATTACACAGTTGATTACCGCCCTGTTTCAGCCGCACAGGTTTCGGCAAAAAACGAGTTGGATTCTTTGAACGATTTGTTCATGTCTTTCTTCATCACGCGCCACAACAGCAAGTATCAGTTAGCTTTCAGAAACGGTGGATTTTTTTCGGGCATGCAACGCATTTCGTATTTGGTGATTGACAGCGTTTCTGAAAGCGCTAATGTTTCGTTTTATCGGTTTAAGGATTTTGTGAAAGGCACTAACCGCACCTATGCCGACCTCACCTTCCGCAACGACAGTTTGCTGATGCAGGTTTACACCAACAAATACAACACTTCATTGGTTCCCGTGATTCATTTCAGGTGGTTTGGCGGATTGAAGGATAAAACTTCGGCTCAGGATGCCATCAATCATTTCTCGTTTCCGAAAAAAGAGTTGGCAAAAGACCTCCCCGATGCATTCAACAACAAAACCGAGAGCATCTTTTACAGTTCGGCAGAAGATGTTTACAAAGAAACCGCTCAGCCCTATTTGGGAAACACCCGCGTGAATGTAACCTATGGCAGTGCACTCTCGCCCGATGAATCAAAAAAGGTGTATTTGATTGTTACCACTCAGCCGCTTTTCAACGGTTTTGTTCCCAACCTCGGCAACCTGAAATACCGCAGCCGCTATGTGGTTTTGAAAGGCAACACCGCAGGTTACAATTTCAACTATATGCACCCGGGCAGCTATTACATCTATGCGCTATACGACACTGACGGCAACATGACTTTTAATAGCGGTGATTATATTTCATCCAACCTCAATCAAAACTTTTCGGTTGCCGAAAAAGAGCAGAAAACCATTTCGGTGAATATTGATTTTAAAATTCCTTAGATGATGGACATAAAAAAAATTGCCGTTTGCGGAGCGGGCACCATGGGTGCAGGAATTGCACAAGTGTTTGCACAAAACAGTTTTGAAGTGAAACTTTTCGACCTGAGCGAAGCCCAATTGCAAACTGCTTTGGCAGGTATTGAAAAGAATTTGAGCACGGCAGTTGAAAAAGGAAAACTCACTGCTGATGACAAAACAAAGGCGCTTTCGCTGCTTTCAGTAACTACTAATGTTCAGGAATTAACAGCCGATTTAGTGGTGGAAGCCATTGTTGAAAAATTGGAAGTTAAGCAGCAACTACTTACCCAACTTGCAGCCATCAACAGCAGCGAAACTATTTTTGCAAGCAACACTTCTTCCATTCCCATCACCCGCATTGCCAAAGGAGTTCCGCAACCGCAGCGTGTGGCAGGTATGCACTTTTTCAACCCTGCACATTTGATGAAATTGGTGGAAGTGATTGCAGGCGCAGAAACTGATGAATTGGTGGTGAAAGCATTGGTTGACATCACTGAAAAAATTGGCAAACAAGCCGTGGTTTGCAAAGATGCTCCCGGCTTTATTGTGAACCGTGTGGCACGGCACTATTATGTTGAAAGCCTGAAAATTTTAGAGGAAAATGCAGCTTCGATGGAAAACATTGATGCACTGCTCGAAAGCGCAGGCTTCAAAATGGGACCATTCAAACTAATGGACACCATTGGCAACGACATCAATTTTGCAGTAACGTCTTCCATGTTTGAATCTTTCCATCACGACCCAAAGTTTCGCCCTTCGCGTATTCAACAACAAAAGGTGGATGCAGGTCATTTGGGCAGAAAAACCGGAAAAGGGTTTTATAGCTACTCATGAAGCTTATTGAAAGCGCAATAGTTTTTGGCTGCTGAAACCTCGCTCGTTGTGAGTTTGAAAAAGGTAGATACCTGATGCAATGTTGCCGTCAAAATTTAAAATTTGCTTCCCCCTTTCAAGAAAACCCGATTGCAATTGAATGCCTGTGAGCGATACTAATTTATAGGAAGTTGTTAAATGCTCAAGGTTCTCAACTTCCAAGTAATCATTAAATGGATTGGGTTGAACGCTGATGCGATGCATCTTTGAGTCATCATTAAGCCCTACCATCTCCAAATAAGTTTGAACGGTTGAAGTGGAAACATACGATGAAAAAAACGTTGCTAGTAAGCTGTCGCGCAAAGTTCTATTGTCATAACCATGGCAAGCTTGATTCGTTTGATTAACACAACTGTACTGTCCAAACAAATACTGAAAATCAAAAGTGTCGCTTGTAAAATGATTTTGAATTTGATAACCCAATCCATTTAATGTGTTGCGCTTGCTTAGTGCGCGGCTACCTAAAACCTTTGGTACCTTGTTGATGGCACTGCAACCATAGCCATTTGTTAAACACCAGTTTATTCCCCAATACACACTATTTTCATCAATTGGAACTACTAAATCGCAAGGGCGGTGATATGAAAAAATTGCGGGTTGAGGCTTGCTTGGGTTGTGAATTGCCATCAAATCTTTCATTGTGCCACCAAACATGTTTCCAACACCTTTTATGATAAATGCTCGTTCGTTGGGTATTCGCGTTTTGTTTCCCCTTATCTCACCCAAATCGGGGCGAGCAATTTTGGCGGGAAAGTTTTTCCCGTTGTTATGAGCACAGGCTAAGGTATTGCTATTGGGTTTAGCAACACTATCTATGGCAAATGCTTCAGCAAATTTTTCAATTGTTGAATCCATCAATGCCGCGCCAAGCACAATGAATGCACCGGCACTTTCACCAACAAGGAAGACATTTTCATCGTCAATAGATTGTTGCCAATATGTTCCATGCTCCGGGTAAAGAATTGTTGGAAACTGAAACTCGTTCAGTAAAAAATATACGGCATCATTTACATCTTGAATTCCTCGAAACAGTGCACGATACCATTCAGCAGAGTCTGCGGCAAAGAAACAGTTGTAGTTTGGAAAATTACACTGATGCAGCCCGCTGGAGTTTACAAAACCCAACCTGTAATCAATGCTTGCAGTAATGTAACCACGTTGGGCGAAATCCATGCAATAGCGAACAATTGATGGTTCATCCTTGCTGCCTGCCAAAAAAGAACCGCCATGAACAACCAACATTAAAGGAAGTTTATCTATCGCCTGGGAACCGCGAGGGCACTTGGGCGCGTAAATGTTCATTTTCAACTGAACGTTTTCTCCATTAAAATCCTGTACTGTTGAAAAAGGATAATCATTGTAAACAACAATGCTGTCAAACACCTTGTCCACCCAGTTTACATTGATGTGTTGTTGGGCGTTCAGCTTTGCTGCGCAACAGACAATAACTGCCCAAGTCAAAACAATTACTCTTTGCACGTAAGAAAATTTACATGATGAAGTTAGATAAAACTATTTGGTTGAGTTCGCTTGCACCTCACACAACCGAAAATCGCTGATCAAAAATCAAAACTTCCAATTCCCGTTGATGAACGGAATGGCGTGATGCGCTGTCATGTCGTGCTGAACGGGCACCACACTAACATAACCGTTTGCCAATGCCCATTCATCGGTGTCTTCACCGTGGTCATAGTTTACAAACTTACCTGTGAGCCAATAGTATTTTCTTCCGAAGGGGTCTTCGCGCTCTAAGTACTCTTCTTCCCACTTTGCCACCGCCTGCCTGCAAATGCGCATACCCTTGATGAGTTCAAAAGGCAACTTTGGAATGTTCACATTCAAAAGCGTTGATTTTGGAATGCCGTAATCCAAAACTTGTCGTGCAATGGTTTCAGCATACTTTGCAGCAGCGCTGAAATCGGCTTCAACCGAATAATCCAACAGCGAAAAGCCAATGGAAGGAATCTGCTCTAAGCTGGCTTCCACAGCCGCACTCATGGTGCCACTGTAAATGATGTTGATGGATGAGTTTGAACCGTGATTGATGCCGCTTACACACAAATCGGGCGCACGGTGAAGCACTTTATCGTGCGCTAATTTCACGCAATCCACCGGAGTGCCCGAACAAGAAAAAGATTTCACACCATCAAAAATGCCTATTTGCTGCAAGCGCAAGGGCTTGTTCAATGTAATGGCATGCCCCATGCCAGACTGTGGCGAGTCGGGCGCCACCACCACCACTTCACCTAAATTCTTCATGGCATCCACCAAGGCTTTTATGCCCGGAGCAGTGATGCCGTCATCATTCGTAACTAATATCAAAGGCTTACTCATATCAATTTGAAAATTTCCGAAGGCGTGGTTTTAAGATGTGCGCTCTCCGTATGTCAAAAACTAAACTAACAAAGATGAACAACTCAACAAATTAAACGGTGCTCCTTCGCTATTTGCAAACTAATTGTTGGTAGATGCAGCTTTGGCTGAAAGGCTGAGATGACAAATTTATTCGGTTGCGGCTGTTGTGTGAGGATGATGAAAGAGATGGGTGGTGCTTGCTCTTTTTCATTTTTTGCGGAGGGTTGCGGGGTTGCGGAAAAACACTCCCCTCAATTGAATTGCTGTGCGGGTGATTTGTATTGCCGTCCCGCTTGATTGAATTGCCGTGCGTGTGATTTGCATTGCCGTCCCGCTTGATTGAATTGCCGTGTGGGTTGTTTGTATTACCGTCCCGCTTGATTGAATTGCCGTGTGGGTTGTTTGTATTACCATCCCGCTTGGTTGAATTGCTGTGAGATTTGTTTTTGGGTGGGTATTATGCGGATTATTTGTGGGATGTCGGATGTGAAACAGCCGAGGGATTGATGAATGATTATTTTTTATTGATTGCACGGATTGAAGGGATTACGCGGATGATTACTGGACAGCCGGAGGACAGATGTGAGGGATGAGATGTGAGATGTGAGAGAACAGCCGAATACAGGTTGTTACACAGAGGGGCACAAAGAAGCACAGAGGGGCACGGAGTAACAGCCGGGGAGGGTAGCTACTCCTTCACCACCTTACCCACCCCTATCATCCTCCCATCTCCAAGCACCTCCGCATGATACAAACCCGAAGGCAAACCACCCACCTCCACCTTGTGCAAACCCGAATACCTCGGCAGCACACTTTGATACACCACCTGCCCGATGGCGTTAGTTAGTTTGAGGGTTACTGTATTATATCTTTCCCAAACAATATTCCCGTAATCTACAGTTACAAAATCTGTAGCGGGATTAGGAAACACCTGTATTGTCTTGGCTCTTTCCCGATAGCTATCGGGATTGGTTCTATCAATGTTTGAAATCAACGTATCACACCCGCTACCCGCCAATGCTCCCAAGCGATAGTTAGGATAATATGGCACACCACCCACAAAAGATTTCAGCCTTACAGTGTGTTGCAACACATTACAGGCTGCACCTTTTTCATCGGGCTTATCTATTACATGATAATAACGAGTTGTGTTGCCTGTGCTTAAATATATTTTACCATCAGGGGCTAATTGGCTATTGGCAAAAAGAGTTTCTAAATGAATATCCTTAAACCCGTCATACCATGCTACGGTATCTTTGGATGAGGCAAAGTCTGTTGCCCAGGTATCATATTGATAAATCCTGTTGGTGGCATTTACATACACAAAGCGGCTGTTAGGCGAAAAACTTACGGCTATACCAACTAAACCATTTTGAGCTATTTCAGGCAATTTAGTATCTACCGGATTGTTGATTACACCGGTACACCTGTCAAAATCATATAAACTTAGTCCTTCTATATAGCTGATGGTAGCAATTTTACTTCCATCGGTAGATACACCACCATACGATAACTCGTCTGTGGTATTAACATAATTGATAACGCATTGATTAGGTTGCCTTACAAAACTGTTTTTAGTTATTAGAAAGCTATAAAAACAATTGGTGTTTCTTAATTGTCCAATCAACCACCAATCTTTGCCATTGCCGTGCTTTAAAACTATTAGTTCATTACCTAAGATACTATCAACCAATACATCTTTTTTTTCTTTAATATATCCTAAGCCAAAGTTACCCTCCACATCTATGGTAGTACCATAGAGTTTAGTATTAGCCCAACCAGTCGGAGATTTACTGAAAAATGTATCTAACAGTATGTTGAAGAAAATATATTCATTTGGATTATTAGGATGCGGAATTGCAGTATTTGAACGTGGATATAATTGTCCAAATTCCGAAGCCAACGACCACACATAGTTAGGCAAACTATAACTCAGGCTATCGCTGTTTTCTATGGGTACATCCCACTTGTTCGCAATGTAGTTTCCATTGGAATAAAAGATTAGGTTGCCATCCTTATCAGCTATGCTGCAAGGAGCGTCCATAAAGTTAATACCCAAGCTATCGTAAGTGATTTCCACAGGAGTTTGATTGAAGTTTAACTTTGTTACACCATAAGTTCTGTTTGAATCTATTATTCCGTTTTGGCTACTATACCCTCCAAGCCATATATAATCATGCTTCTGTGCTTGTACATTGATGTACACCAATGCACAAGCACAAAACACAAAATATTTAATTACAATTTTCATTTACTTGATTAGACTTAATTTACCCGAAAACAGTGGCTCTGACTGTGTAACTACTTTTATGTTATATAAGCCTGACGATAAATTCTTGGTATCAATTTCCAACAAGCCTTTTTCCATAGAAACATTCGATAGTATTACCTGCTGCCCAAGCATATTCACCATTATAACTTCACACTTTCTGTTTATCGCAACATTGCAAGCCCCCAACCCCCGAAGGGGGCTTTTGGTGTTGTGCTTATATGGTTGTGTTCTGGTATCATTAAAGCTACTCCTTCACCACCTTACCCACCCCCACCATCCTCCCATCTCCCGACACCTCCGCATGATACAAACCCGCAGGCAATCCGCTTACAGCTACCTTATGCAACCCCGAATACCTCGGCAGCACACTTTGATACACCACCTGCCCGATGGCGTTGGTTAGTTTGAGGCTTACTGTATTATACCGCTCCCATGTGATGTTGCCATAATCCACCGTCAACACATCTGTTGCAGGATTAGGAAAAACCTGTATTGTCTTGGCTCCTGCTTCTTGGCTCTCAATATCTGAAATCAACGTATCACACCCACTCCCTGCCAATGCACCCAAGCGATAATTAGGATAATAGGGTATACCGTTACCTGCATAAGATTTCAGTTGTACAGCATGTTGCAAAACATTACAGGCTGAGCCTTTCTCATCAGGCTTATCAATTACATGATAGTAGCGAGAACCATTACCCGTGCTTAAATATATCTTGCCATCTGGAGCTAACTGACTGTTCGCAAAAAGTGTTTGAAAAACAGGGTGTATATCATAGAACCCATCATACCATGCTACTGTATCTTTGGAGGCTGCTATGTCTGCCGCCCAAGTATCATACTGGTAAATTCTGTCGGTGGCATTAACATACACAAAGCGGCTGTTAGGTGAAAAACTTACAGCTATACCCAATAACCCATTTGCGGCTATTTCTGGTAATTTAGCATCTACCGGATTGCTGATGATGCCGCTACACCTATCAAAATCATACAAACTTAATCCTTCATTAGAGCTAATAGTCGCAATCTTTTTGCCATCAGGTGAAGCACCACCAAAAGATAAATAGTCTATAGTTGTTACATAATTGATAAGGCATTGGTTAGGTTGCCTTATATAACCGTTTTTTGTTATCAGAAAACTGTAAAAACAATTGGTATTCCTTAGATGTCCAATCAGCCACCAGTCTCTCCCATTACCATGTTTTACAGTAATCACTTCGGGACCTAACAAACTGTCAATCAATACAATTTTTTTTCTTTAATATATCCAAGCCCGAAGTTGCCTTCCACATCAATTTTAGTGCCATATAATTTACGATTTGACCAACTAGTTTTGCTTAAAACTGTATCTGTCAACAAATTGAAAAACAAATACTCATTTTGATACCCCGGACGCGGAAGCGCAAAATTAGAGCGTGGTAGTCGTTGCCCTCCTTTTACAATGCTTGAATCCCACACATAACTTACCCAGCCAAAACTTAAACTATCACTATTCTCTATCGGTACATCCCATTTGTTCGCAATATAGTTTCCGTTGGAGTAGAACAATAAATTACCTTCTCTGTCTGACATAGTACAGCGTGCCTTATTAAAATTCATCCCTAAACTATCGTAGGTAATTTCAACAGGAGTTTGGTTAAAGTTCAGTTTGGTTATACCAAAAGCGCGGTTAGTATCTAAAACACCCACTTGACTATCATACCCTCCAAGCCAAATGTAGTCATGCTTTTGTGCTTTGCTGTTAGTAGCAAAAAACAAAGTAGCCACAGTAATAATTATGCTTAACAAAAAGTGTTGCTGCTGTGGCTGTTTTATCATTTTATGATACTTAACTTGCCCGAATATAAGGACTCTCCATCAGATACCACCTTGACGTTGTATAAACCGCTAACCAAATTGCGGGTGTCAACAGTAAGCATGCCTTGTTCAAATAACTTTAGCATCTAACCATGTGAAAAATTGCAAGCAGATTCAATTCGCCCAATTTCTTCCTTGCTTTTTAACCCGAATTCAATTCAAGAAATGCGGAATAAGCTAAGCGTCTGTCAATTAAGAAATCTCTGAACAACGATGATGTAACCTATGCCTTAGGGCATTTTCTACAGCGCTTTTCTCTTTTATACTTCTTGCAGCACTTTTTCTTGCGACATAAGCCACAAGCATCTGCTTTTTGTGCGCTTAAAGCCTCAACAAAGTCAACTTTTATTTTGCAGGAATAATTCATGACGACTTGCAAAAACAAAAAAAGCAGAAACCGTGAGATTTCTGCCTTGAAAAATTTTATTCAGTGAAACTATGCCTCTTCTTGCGAGGACTTAGCATGCTTTCTTTTCAATTTAACAGCGCCATAAATTGCTGCTGCACCAACAAACAATGCAACGCCTCCATCAACAGGAACAGGACGTCCACCACCACCACCCGGAGGGAAAGATGCTAATGCAGGCATTACGGAACTCAACAACCCAACAGCAATTAAAAAGTATTTCATATTCGATAATTGTGTTGCAAATATACCTGTCGTTTCACATCAGACAAGTTTTTGGTAGAAAATAATGATTACTTAAAGTTAGGTATTTTAAACCTGATGCTTTTAAACGATTTGCCAACCAAAAGCTAACTTCAGGATTTCATCAGCGCTTTGCTCATGGCAAAAAGTTCGGCTTCGCAGAAGTGCTTTGCCAGCAGTTGTGCGCCTATGGGCAAGCCGTTGGCGTCTTTCCCAACAGGAACCGAGATGGCAGGATTGCCCGTTAAGTTTGCCAACACAGTGAAAATATCTGCCAAATACATCTCCACCGGATTGGACGTTTTAGCGCCAATTTTAAACGGCACTGTTGGTGTGGTGGGCATTAGTATAAAATCAAAATCTTCAAAAATTTTACTCAGCTCATCGCGCAGCAGCCTGCGCACTTTCTGCGCCCGCGAGTAGTAGGCATCATAATAGCCTGCACTCAGCACAAAAGTGCCAAGCATGATTCTGTTCTTCACTTCCCTTCCAAAACCTTCGGTGCGGCTTTTTTTGTAAACGCTTTCCATGTCGGTGGCGTTGGGCGAGCGGTAGCCATAATGCACGCCATCGAATCGCGCCAAGTTGCTGGATGCTTCGGCAGTGGTTAACACATAGTAGGCAGGAATCAGGTAATCTAAATAATTAAAAGCAACCGTTTCCACCGTGTGTCCATCAGCTTTCAGTTGGGCAATGGTGCGTTCCATTTGAGCTTGAACTTCTGCGCTAAGCCCCTCGCTGTTCAGGGTGTTATCCAAAACTGCTATGCGTGCTTTTTTTCCATACACTAACTGCGCGGAATATGCCTCAACAGGTTTTGATGAAGCAGTGCTGTCGTGGCTGTCTTTCCCGGCTATCACTTCAGTAATGAGCGCGGCATCTTCAACCGAATGTGTCATGGGACCAATTTGGTCAAATGAAGAAGCATAGGCAATTAAACCCCAACGCGAAATTCTGCCGTAGGTTGGCTTTAAGCCCACTGTGCCGGTGAAAGCCGCAGGCTGGCGGATGGAACCACCGGTGTCTGACCCCAAAGCGGCATGGCACATAAATGCCTGCACTGCCACTGCCGAACCACCCGATGAGCCTCCGGGAACTAATGTGTTATCGAATGCATTCAGCACCTTGCCATAAGCCGAGTTTTCGTTGGATGAGCCCATGGCAAATTCATCGCAGTTTGCCCTGCCAATGATTACAGCATCTTCTGCCAACAAACGCTCCACCACTGTGGCAGAAAAGATGGAAGTGAAACCTTCTAAAATTTTTGACGAGGCGGAAACCTTGTGGTTTTTGTAGCAAATGTTGTCTTTTAATGCCATCACCAAACCAAAGAGCTTACCGGTGGCTTCACCCCGCGCCTTTTTTTCGTCTAAGGCTTTGGCTCGCTGCAAAGCTTCGTCTTCAAAAACTTCCAAAAAAGCGTTCAAATGTGCATTCGCTTTTATGTTATCGAGGTAAGCAGTTGTTAATGCAACAACCGAAGTTTTACCCGCATTTAAATCATGCTGAATTGCAGCTAATGTGCGGTATGCCGATACAGACATTGAAGATTAAAGGAAAAAAGTGGTGGAATTTATGACTTGGTTTCTTCAGCCGATTTCTTTTCGGGGGCAGCAGGCTTGTTTTTCATGTTGTCCTCGATTTCCGCCTTTACATTTGCTTTTGCGGCATTGAATTCGCGGATGCCCTGCCCTAAACCGCGCATCAGTTCAGGAATTTTCTTTCCGCCAAACAACAGCAATATCGCCAAAACAATCAGTATAATTTCCGTGGTGCCTAAACCAAACATGACAATTCAATTAAGTAAATAATGCGACAAATGTAGATGAAATTGATTGAAAAACAGCGGTTAAAATATGTTCCAACAATTAGTCGGGTTCAGCTTAACGGCAACAAGTGGCAAACTAACTAAGCAAGTGCATTCAGAGGTAGTTTATCTATTGCTATCACATCGTCACAAAGCGGATGCCAAACGAACTTGTGCTGAAGAGGTTTTAAAGCCTCAATCATTTTATCAGCTTCAACAGTGCTCAATGCATTCAATAAGGCACGGTTGCGTGGCGAGTTTAGCTGCATATTCTCGTTTATCAGTTGATTAACATTGTCAAGAGATGCTTTCATCATCTCCTCGTCTTTCAACACTAAACCAATTGCCACTAAAAGCCACCACCGTTTCAGTTGCAAATGCTTTAAATTCAAATTCCAATCTGACTGATACAAAACATTCATTGCTTCTGCATAATTTCCTTTATGCCAATTCAACAATGCATCAAGTAGCGCTATATCCACAAATCTTCCGTTCTCGGCAATGGCATCCTGAAGCATTTTCAATTTGTTTAGTTCAGTTGTTGCAGATTGAAGTTCATTGCTGTTTACCAATGCCAACACCAACCACTCGGAATATATAAACAAACGATTTGAGGCAATCACCTTTTGCAAATCATTATTGCGTAATGCTACAGCAGCAGCATTGCAATCATTTTTCAACAGAAAAAATCGCGCTTGCTTAATAGCTACATCTGCACTTGTTAATGAATGTGGAGGCAGAAACTCTTGCAATTTCAAAATGAGTTGGAGCAATCGCTTTATGCTGTGATGTGCACCGATGGCTTCATGGCATTGAATCATTTGGTTTAGCGCCTGCACTTTTATACTTGCTGTGCTTGCCTGCTTATAGATTTTCCGAAGGAACTCCAAACGCTGCATGGCAAAACACTCATAATCATACCTGTTACTAAAAAAAGTTTCTGCAAAACGCAACTTGTAGTATGCCGTGGAGAGGTCGTTGATGAGCTGAATGCTTTTAGTGGCGTTCTCAACTTCTTGTGCATGGCGCTCAAAAGCATTAAAGGTTTTGGAGTGAAAGGTGCTCAACACTTTCAATCGGTGAGCAATGCTGATGAGTAAAAAATAATCCTCATGAAGAGAAGCCAGCCCGTAGGCTTCATTAAAAAAATACACTGCAAGCTCAAGTTTGCCCCGCTTCCACATCAAGTGTGCATCTGCCAGAACTTGATGAAGAATAATTTGGTCGTCAGGAAATTCATTTATTCTGAGTGCAGCAAGTTCTAACTGGTGCAGTTCGGTGAGCACTTCCGCAAGCAATCGCTTTTTTGTGTTGGCGTATGCGCTACCCGGACGCTCATAATTCATCGCCCTTGCTGCACGAATATCACTGTTAACATTTTGGAAAGCGATTAAGTCAAACAACTCGAGTAGGCGGCTGTTTTCTCTGCGTCTGTTGATGGATAACAGCCTGTGTCTGACAATTTCAGCTTCGTGCTTACTAAGTTGCCGGATTACTTCAAAAAGTGGTTTGATATTATTGAAGTGCATGTGGTGGTGTAAATGCAACAGTCAAAGGAACAAAACAGCATTAGAACTGTAATGCGAAATGTGAATGTTTTTTGTTAACTAAAAATCATAAATATTTGATTGTGAATGATTTAAAAAAATTCACGCGTAACTTCATTGAGTTTTTAAAATGAATAAATCTTACTTACCAAAAAGCAAAATACAAAAAATATATGCGACCTTAGTAACTGTAGATTCGAGCTAAAAATAACTGAAAACCAATAGTTTGAGTGTTAAATGGCTTAGAATTCTGATTTGTTCACGATAACAAAGTGTAAATAACAAAGATGACTACCACCGTCTTTAGCGATTCACACCAACACCAAAAATTGCGAAGCTATGCAGTTGCCGGTTCTGCAATTGCTTGCCTAATTGCAATTGGAGTATTGATTGGTTGGGGATTTAATATAGATGAGCTGAAACATCCGGTTAAAGGGACTGTTGCCATGAATCCAATGACAGCAGTTGGTTTTTTACTGGCTGCGGCTGCCCTTGGTTTTACATACAATGGATTACCAAATGTTGGGATTGGTTTTGGCATTGCAGTAGTTTTTATTGGGTTAGCAAAACTAATTGACATTGAAACAAGCGCGAACATTGGGTTAGACCGCATTTTGTTTTCTGAACAGCTTGAAAAGGATGTAGTAAATGGAGTTCCAAACCGCATGGCTCCAAACACAGCTTTAAGTTTTCTTACCCTTGGAATTGCCGCCATCTTCACTGCCTCAAACAATCACAAGCTAAGAAGCTTAGCAGCTAACTTGTCTTTTGTAATCCACATTACTTCCATATTCTCAGTTATCGGATACGCATACGGGGTAAAAGAATTCTATGGATTTCTGCACTTTATTCCCATGGCATTGCATACTGCTTTTTGCTTTCTTGCCATGTCGCTTTCAGTGATGTTGCTCAACAGCAACTATGGATTCATGCAAACATTCACCAGTTCATTTTCAGGGGGAACAATGGCACGCATGATGCTTCCTGCAATGATTTTTGTACCAGCCACATTGGGCTACATAAGGCTTTGGATGAACAAAAGCTTACCCATTAGCCTTGAGCTTGGTGTTGCATTGCTGATTACTGCAATCATCGTGTTTTTCTTTGTAATGGTATTGCGGCTTTCCATTGCACTAAACCGTGCCGATGAAGCCCGCACACTTGCCGAACGAAACCTGCTAAAACTGAGTGAATCGCTGGAGCGAACCGTTAAAGAGCGCACAAAAGAGCTTTGGGACTATAAGCAGGCTTTAGATGCTTCAAGTATTGTAGCTATCACTAATGAGCGCGGAATAATTGTTCATGCAAACGACAACTTCTGTAAAATTTCAAAGTTCAGAAGTGATGAACTGATCGGCAAAGACCACCGCATCATCAACTCTCGATATCATCCAAAAGAGTTCATTCGCAATTTGTGGCAAACTATTTCATCAGGAAAAATTTGGCGTGGTGAACTGCGCAATAAAGCAAAAGACGGAACCATCTATTGGGTGGATACTACCATTGTTCCATTTCTTGACCAGTACAAAAAACCCTACCGCTATGTTGCCATACGCTCAGACATTACAGCAAGAAAAGCCGCAGACGATGCGCTGCATGAACTAAATCAAACACTCGAAAAAAGAGTTGCTGAGCGAACAGCTGAGTTGCAAAAAGCTAACGAAGAAATTGTCAGAAGAAGCATCTACTTTGAAAAGTCACACGATGCTTTTCTTGCAGCAAGTTTTGAAGGGCATTTCATTGATTTCAACCAGCAGTTTCAAAACATGCTTGGCTTCAGCCGGGAAGAAATTTTAAAGACCCCTTTCATCACATTGGTTCATCCTGATGATGTGGCAGAAAGCGAGCGTGAAATTGAGCAAATTGCTTTGCGAGGCTCTGCAGAAAACTTTGAAAACAGATTCAGAAAAAAGAATGGCGAATACATCCGTTTTCAATGGAATGTTAGAGTGCATGAAGGCTTGATTTACGCAGTAGGCAGGGATGTGAGTTTGCAGAAACAACAGCAAACCGAATTGGTGCAGCAAGCTGAAAAATTAGACCGTGCCAATCGGGAACTTGAATCATTTTCCTACTCGGTTTCGCATGATTTGCGCGCCCCGCTTCGCGCGGTTCATGGCTATGCACAAATGCTTGCCGAAGATTACGGCACCCAAATGGATGCAGAAGCCAATCGCATCATTGGTAGCATTATGAACAATGCCAAAAAAATGGGCTCGCTGATTGACGACCTGCTTAGTTTCTCCCGCTTGGGAAGAAGGGAACTCGTGAAAATGAACATGAAGATGTGGGATACCGTTGAAAACTTATGCACTGAATTGAACGACAATCCTGAAACACAAGCAAAAGTCAAATTCATTGTTCATCCCCTTGCACCCGCCTATGCCGATTCTGTTACAATAAAACAAGTATGGATAAACCTCATTTCAAATGCACTCAAGTATTCACGCGCAAGAGATAAAATCATTATTGAAATTGATTCAAAAGCTGATGCTAACGAAGTGGTATATTCCATCCGCGATAATGGCGTTGGATTTGATATGAAATACGTTGACAAACTGTTTGGCGTGTTTCAACGGCTACACTCTGATGATGAATTTGAAGGAACGGGAGTAGGGTTGGCAATTGTAAAACGTGTGATTTCAAAACATGGCGGAAGAGTTTGGGCGGAAGGAGAAATTGACAAAGGTGCAACCTTCTTTTTTTCATTACCTGTAAACAATGAAACATGACAACTGATATTCAAATTTTGCTGGTGGAAGACAACACAAGTGATGCAGAAATGACCATTCGGGCATTGAAAAAAAACAACCTTGCCAATCAACTGCTTCATCTGAAAAACGGAGCCGAAGCTTTAGAATTCATTTTTGCTGAAGGCAAGTACGTTAGCAGACAAAAAGTAAATAAACCCCGTGTTATTCTGCTGGATTTAAAAATGCCAAAAGTGAGTGGCATTGAAGTGCTAAGACGAATAAAATCAGACCCTGAAACAAAAGGAATTCCTGTGGTTGTGCTTACTTCCTCGCGTGAGGACCCCGACATAAAACAGTGCTATGAATTAGGCGTAAACAGCTATGTGGTTAAGCCTGTTGAATTCAATGAGTTTCATAAAGCAATTACCGATTTAGGGTTGTATTGGATGATTACCAATCAACCACCAATTTCATAAAACCCAACTAAAAAAATGGACTCTCAAATTAAAATTTTGATTCTTGAGCACGATGTAAACGATATTGACCTTGTAAAATATGAACTAAAAAAATCGTTCAAGGGATTTACTGCCGAAGTTGTTCAAACAGAAAAGGACTTTTTGGAAAGGCTCACCGCAGGCAAGCCCGACATTGTTTTATCCGACTATTCACTTCCCTCTTTTGATGGCATAAGCGCATTCTATTTGAAGCAAAAAATTGCGCCAACCACTCCTTTTATTATTGTTTCAGGAACAATAGGAGAAGAGAACGCCATTGAACTGATAAAAAATGGAGTTACGGATTATGTGTTGAAAGACAAACTCTATTCGCTTGCACCAAAAATGAAACGCGCATTAAGTGAGGCAAAAGCAAAAGTTGAAAAAGAGGCAATAGAATCGGCACTGCTAAAATCAGAAGCCAACATGCGCGCCATCTTTGATAACACAGATGTTGGATTTCTTTTGCTGAATAAACACTTTGAAGTGTTATCATATAACAGCATGAGCAAGAGATGGTCGTTAGAACTGTTCAAGATAAACCTGAGTGAGAACATAAATTTTCGGAATCAACTTTACAAAGAAACGCTACATGAATTTGATGCAATGATGACTGAAGTGCTTAGCGGAAAATCAGTTTGTCAAGAATCCTCATACCCCGACCATAATGGCAATCAAATGTGGTTTTCAACAAGTGCAAAACCGATGATTGATGTTGACAGTAAAGTTACAGGTATATGCATAGCAGTTAGTGACATCACACACCGCAAAAAGGCAGAGCAGGAAATACATCAACTTAACGAAGCATTGGAGGAACGCGTGAAAGAACGTACAGCTGAATTGCTGGAAGCAAACCGTTCGCTTGAAACGTTTTCTTACTCTGTTTCGCACGACCTTCGTTCACCACTGCGTTCAATTATGGGTTTCACCCAAATTATTGAAAAGCAGTACTCAAAAGAATTCAGTCCTGATTTGAAAGAACTCTTTAGCCATATCATAACAAGCACCGAACGCATGAATGCCATTATAGATGACTTGCTGGCTTTAGCAAAGTATGGGAAGAAGAAGCTTTCACTAACAGATATTGAAACAACTCAGCTATTCCAGCTTGTTTGGGGAAACATCAGCAGAAGTATTAATCATCAGGCAAAACTTCAACTTCCTGAACTTCCAAACATAAATGCAGATTTATCAATGATGGAACAGGTGCTTATGAATTTACTTGGCAATGCAGTAAAGTATTCATCTAAAACTGCGCAACCTGTTGTTACCGTAGGGTTTGAAGATTCATCCGACTCAATTACATTTTCTATTAGCGATAATGGTGCAGGTTTTGATATGCAGCATTACAACAAACTATTCGGAGCTTTTCAACGGCTGCACACCACTGCCGATTTTGAAGGAACCGGTGTGGGTTTAATGCTGGTGAAACGCATCATTGAAAAACACGGAGGCACCGTTTGGGCTGAAGGCAAAATAAATGCCGGAGCAACTTTTTGGTTTAGTTTACCCAAATGAGCATAGAAACGATTGTTTACAAGTAACAAGACTGGAATGCATCCACATCTATAAAAAAGCAACAGTGTGAACGAAAGTAAAAAGCCATAGTTTCACCTCCAAAATTCTTCAAATTGAGTAACTTCTTTTCCTTGCTTACTAAGTATCCGGCTGTAATGCTGCGGCTGCTTTTTTCTTTAGTGTTCCTTAGCATCGGACTTGCAATCATTTACATTCCATCCATAACCAACGGAGCCGATGCCAACACCAGGTTGCTTTTTGGCGGGTTGATGCTGGTGTATGGCAGCTATCGGTTTTTCACCTTTTGGGTAGAGTTTAAAAAAGCAAGAAAGGAAGAAGAAGGGATCGAATAATTATTAGTCAGCGTAAACAACCTACAGCCCCACACACCCCACCCTTCGTTCCTTGCCTGATGACTTTAGTCATGTTCTAACTTTTGTGAAGCTGAGCAATGTCAATGCTCCTAACTCAATCAAATCCATACCTTCGGCATCATTATTCATCAAAAAATCATGTTTATGAACAATTTCAACTTCGCATCTGCTCAACGAATTTTCGGAATTTCTATCCTCTCGTTTTTGCTTTTGGGCATGTGGTCATGCAAAGATTCCGGCAAAAAGAAATACCCAAGCGTGGAAGAAATGAATCAAGGCGAACTTGCACTGCAATGCGATGAATCATTACGCAGCATAATGCTGCAACAATCGGAGGTTTTTGTGTTGAATTTCCCTGAAGCAAAAGTCAATTATGACTTCCAGCCCGAGCAGATGATTGTTGAAAATTTGATGAATGGAAGTGTGCGCACCGCAGTGATTTCGCGCGAACTCACCAAAGCCGAAATGAAAAAATTAGAGGAACTGCACCAAGTGAAACCTCGGCAGGCAGTGGCTGCAAAAAATGCCATTGCTTTGATTAGTGCAAAAAATTCGGGTGTTACGAAAATTGCTTTTGATGATTTGAAAGCCGCTTTCCAAAGCAGCGAAAAAACTTTTGTGGTGGAAGGTAAATACAGCTTCATGATGAAAAGCATTGTGGAAGCGCTGGAGCTAACCGACCCCAAAGCGAAACTGTATGCTTTAAACACCACTGATAGTGTGGTGGCATACATCAAAGCTAATCCAAGCGCCATTGGTTTCATTTCGTACCCGGCAATCAGCGATGAATATGATGAGCGCGTAAAAAGCCTGCTGAATGAAATTCAAGTGGTGGGTATTGAAGTGGAAAAAGATGGAAACAAGTTTGTTACCTCAGCCAACCAAAGCGATATTTTCCTTAGCGACTATCCGCTGATAACACCAATTAACTATGTGGTAACCGATTTCAACGATAAGCTTTCCATCGGCTACATGAACTTTTTGTTCAGAACAAAAGCCGGAAGAGTGTTTGTTCATGCGGGTTTGGTGCCATCAGTGATGCCCGAGCGCGAGGTGATTATCGACACCTCTGCTGTTCCGAATGCCAAATAATTTAAAATAGGTAAAAAGGCTGATAAACTTATTTTCGCAGCCTTTATCGGAGCAAACAAACATTTAATTATAATGATGAAACATTTCACACTGAGTGCGCTCGTGGGTATCTCCGTTGCGCTGAATGCGCAAACCATCCAGGATGCACAGCGCGAAATTGAAAGCGAAAACTTTTTTAAGGCAAAGCAAATTCTTCGCAAACTGCAAGCCGACCCAGCCAGCGATAAAAACGCTGTAAACTATTATCTGGGCAATGCTTATCTGAAAGATGATGATGCCGACTCGGCAAAAATCTTCTATGCCTTCGCTTCATCGGGCGAAAGCAAAAATCCTATCAGCTATGTGGCAGCCGGCAAGCTGGCATTGCTGAATAAAAAGAAAGAAGAAGCCAAAACCAATTTCGACCGTGCATTGCAAACTTCAAAATTCAAAAACGCTGAAGTGCATTATCAAATTGGTGAAGCGCACCTCACTTCACCCGACAAAAATTTAAGCGAAGCCATTAAAGCATTGGAGGAATCGGTTCGTTTAAATCCGAAATCGGCAAGCTATTTCCTCACCTTGGGCGATGCTTACTTAGAGAGCAACGATGCCGGAAAAGCCCTGAGCAAATATGAATCTGCCAGAGATTTAGACACTAAAAGCGCAGTGGCTCAAATTAAAATTGCGCGTGTGAACCGCAACGGAAGAATATATCCGGATGCCATTACTGCATTGGAAAGTGCCATTAAAATTGACCCGAATTTAGCGCTTGCCTACAAGGAGTTGGGCGAAGTTTACTACCTCAGCAAGCAGTACGACAAAGTGGGTGCCATGTTTAAAAAATATGTGGAATTGAACAGCGAAGATGCGGCTGCTAAAAACCAATACATCACTTTCTTATATGCGGTGAAGGATTATGAAAACGCCATCACCGAAGCCACAAAAGCCTTGCAAACCGACCCGAATAACTACGTTTACTACCGTGTTATCGCCTCATCCAATCTGGAGTTGAAGCGCTACAAAGACGGTTATGAAGCCATTCAGAAATTCTGGGCTTTGCCAACCAAAAATGTGAAACCTATTGACTACGTAAACTCTGCAAAACTGGCTTCGCTAACTGGCGATACTGCACAAGCTATCAGCTATTTCACCACCGCGCTTTCCACCGATTCGCTGAATTGCGATTTATTGGGTGAGTACGCCAAGGCATTGTTTTTGGCAAAACGCAATGGTGAAGCTGCTGCTTACTATGTGAAAAAGCAAGATAATTGCGGTTCGCTGGCAGCTTTGGATGTTTTCAATTTGGGACGCGCTTATTACTTCAACAAAGAGTATGCAAATGCCGACACCTTCTTTGCTCAATTCATTGCCCGCACACCTTCCACGCCCGATGGCTACTTGTGGAGGGGCAAAAACGCTGCGCAGTTGGATATTGCCTTGAATGGCGAAAAACCACAGTTTTTGGCATTGCCCTACTATCAGCAGTTCATTGAAAAGTTTGAGGCTGATCCGGTTAAAAACAAAAGAGGGTTATCAGAATCTTACTTCTACTACGGAACTTATCACCTCCAAAATAACGACAACGCAAATGCAAAGGTTTTCTTCAACAAAATGCTCGAGCTTGACCCGAATGATACCGATGCACAAGAGATGTTGAAAGCGCTGAAATAACTTTCGCGCAAAGTTTATCCTTAAGCCCGATGCAAGCTGCATCGGGCTTTTGTTTTCAAGGAATTTGCAAAGCAAACTTCAACTCACTTTTTCTTAACAACATTGTGGATAAGCAAACGCAACAATCACTCGTGCTTTTGAGTAAAAGAGGGTAATTGAAGTGTTGCCTTATGAAACCGAGTGAGAACAACAAAAATCCTTTCCGTATTTGTGTGTTCCATACAAAAGGTCTCCTCCCTGCCTTGATTTTGTGGCTGGCATTTTTTCAAGTCAATGCTCAAACGCTTTGTGATGGCAGCGTTCCGCAACTCACAGCAAATTTGTCTTCATCACCAACAGCAAGTTGGATTAGCGCTTCTGTGGTAAGAAATGGAGAATGTTGTTCGGCTTCCAACCCCGACAGGTGTTTGCAGTTCAACGTTACACTTCATCCCGATGCAGCAGGCATCATTTTCAACATTGCAAGCGGTGCTGTGCCTCCCGGGGCTTTGTATTACCAAATTAATTGCGGCACCCCCACTCAGGTTGGTTCAGCAATTTGCCTTAGCGGTGCGGGTCCGCACATCTTAACTTTTTGCAAACCCGGCAACAACTCGAATCAATACTCCATCACCTCAGTTCCAAAAGCATCGGTGGTGGATACAGTTCGAACTTCCTACTTCTGCACAAAAAAAATCGGCACAAGAGGTTTCATCACTTCCACACTAACATGGAGGTCTGTTTTTCCGGGTACAAGTGGTCAATACAACAACGCATTAAATTGCACCAACAGTTGCGACACTGCCATCTTCACAGCAGCAAAAGGCTTACCTCAGGAAATTCGTTATGAAGTGTGTGGCATGATGCAATCGGGTTGCATAACAACATCTGTTTGCGACACTGTAACCGTTTTGATTGCCCCTGAACTTACAGCAAACATCACGCCTTCATCTCCCATAATTTGCTTTGGCGATTCAGGCGTTCAATTGAATGTTTTATTAAGCGGTGGCGTTCCTCCTTATCAGGTTTTATGGAGCAATGGCAGCACTAAACTAAACACTTTTGCAACAAGCGCAGGTAAGTATGCGGTGAGGGTAACAGACTCAACAGGTTGTGTTATTGTAAGCGATTCTGTAAACGTGATTGCCAACCCAAAACTGAATGCCAATGCCGGCAGAGACACTTCCATTTGCAAAGGCAGCAGGTTTGTAGTAGGCGGCACACCAACAGCATCGGGCGGAAGCTCGCCTTACACTTATCAATGGGCAGCTATTGGCGATACGCTGTCTAACACTGCAATCGCAAATCCGCAGGCAAGCCCTTATCTCAACAGCACATATTTCCTTACAGTAACAGATAATAACGGGTGTAAAGCATACGAAACCATGCGCATAGTTGTGGGCACCTGCAATGTTGTTTGCAATGGTGCAACAGGACCAAACATTCTTGGCGCAATGGGCACATTCAGTGAGCCATACATTGTGCCGAATAATACCACTTCAGCATTGTGCATCAGAAACGGAACGCCCCAAGCCCCATTGAACAACATCGGAATGCCGAAGCCGAATCAAACCACTTATGTGTATGCGCAAACAAGTGGCGGATTGGGACCCGAAGGCAGATACACTTTCGTGAAAACACTTGGCGATGGTGCAACCGCAAACTGTTTGCACAATGATTTTCGCGGGCGCGACAGAACAGGCGATGGCGGCTACTTCATGGCAATAAACGGCTCGCCAAATCAAAGTTTGTTTGGTGGAACTTTTTTCAAATTGGATTCCATTCCTGTGTGCCCCAACACCGATTATGAATTCAGCGCATGGCTCTCGAATTTGAAAACAGGAATGCAGTCGCATCCGGCAAATTCATTTCCAAATGTTGCGTTCTTCATCAACAATGTGATTGTTGCATTTAGCGGACCTGTGGGACCCACAACCGGTCAATGGTTCAATAACTGGACGAAAGCAGGAGGCACATGGAACAGCGGCAGCGAGCCTTATGCCAACATCAGAATTGACAACTACACTTTCGTTGCCAGCGGCAATGATTTGGCATTAGATGACATTCATTTCAAAGTTTGTGGTCCGGTAATCGTTTCACAAACTTCGCGCACACTTTATTGTGAAGGCGATGAGGTGATTATTCGCGATTCGGTGGCTTGCACCAATGGGCAATTGTATTCGTGGTATCGCTGGCAACAAAGTTTGGATGGCGGGGCAACATGGACGAATGTTTCGGGAGTTCAGTCATCTAACAACAATGCTTTTTATCCTGTAACACTCGGACCATTCACCGCAACTGCCTCATTAAACAATTCAATGTATAGGCTGATGGTGGCATTAGATTCCACATCATTAGCATTGGCAAATCCAAACTGTATCATTCTTGGCAACGCAACCACCATTAAGGTAGGTACACCGCCTATGGTGCAAATGAATGTTGCCGACACCATTTGCCCGGGCATTGAAACGGTGCTTGCACCGGTTATCAGCGGAGGCACCACACCATATTATATTGAATGGAAAAACCTGCAAACTGCAACAACATCCAATCAGCAAACTTATCAATTCACCATCAGCCAACCCACAAGCATTGTGCTGAATGTGAGCGATACTGCGGGTTGCGTTGCCACCGACACCATGCACTTTGAGCCTGCACCAATTTTGAACTTCAACAAGTCGGTGCAGCATGTTTTGTGTTATGGCACAAACTCAGGCAGCATCAGCATTCAACTCAACAACCTTGCTGCGCCTTACACTTTTGCATGGAATGATGGCAACACCTCAAACCCACGCAGTGCGCTTGCTGCAAACAGCTACACAGTTACCATCACGGATCGTTTTGGCTGTTCAGTTTCTGACAACACAGTTATCAATCAACCTACCGAAATTACAGTTACAGAATCCATCAATCATGTTGGTTGTGCATCAGATAATTCCGGAGCAATTCAGTTGAGCGTGAGTGGTGGCAATACACCACACAGCTTCGCATGGAGTAATGGCGGAAATAGCAACAACATTTCAAATTTGAATGGAGGAAATTATGCAGTAACTATAAACGATTTGTTCGGTTGCAGTGTGGTTAGAAACTACACAGTGAATGAATCAGATTCACTAACTGCATCGCTGATGGTTACCAATGTGCACTGCTTTGGTGCAGCCAATGGAATGGCAACGGTGAATGTTGGAGGCGGAACACCGCCTTATCAATTCATTTGGAGCAATGGAAGCGCAACAAACAGTATTCAAAATGTTGCAGCCGGAAGCTATGTTGTTACCATCACTGATTTTCACGGTTGCAGTAAAGTCCGCAGCGCAATCATCACATCGCCCGATGCCATCCAATTAACCATCAACAAAACCGATGCCAACTGTTTTGCACAACCCGGTAAAGCAAAAGCAAGCATTACGGGCGGCACTGCACCTTTCACTTTTGCATGGAGCAATGGAGGTTCAGTTGATTCTATTAGCAATGTTCCTGCAGGTAATTATTCCGTTACTGTTACTGACTTCAATGGTTGCTCTGCCGTTGCAAACACTTCAATTATTCAACCCGATAGCATCTCAACTTCAGGCATCGCTGTTACCAATGTGTTGTGCTTCGGTAACAACATAGGCAGCATTGTCATCAACAGTGTGAGCGGTGGAACTGCGCCTTACACTTACGCTTGGAGCAACGGAGCAAGCACACAAAACATTAGCAATCTTGTTGCAGGAACTTACATACTCACTATCACTGACAGCAGAGGTTGCAGCGCGGTGAGAAGTTTTGCAATCACTCAACCCAACACAGTTTTAGCCGCAACAGGAACTCCACAAAACATAACTTGCTTTAATCAAAACAACGGCAGCATTCAACTAAGTGTAAGTGGCGGAACATCAAGTTATACCTTCACTTGGAGCAATGGTTCCACACAACAAAATCAAAGCAATCTTGCAGCAGGAAGTTATTCTGTAACTGTTCGTGATGCAAACAATTGCAGTGTGGTGCAGTCATTCGTAATCACTCAACCGAATCAACTTGCTGCAACCATAAACAAAACCGATGCCAACTGTTTTGGTGAAACAGGCAAAGCAAAAGCAATCGTTGCAGGCGGCACTGCGCCTTTCACTTTCACTTGGAGTAACGGCAGTTCATTAGATTCTATCTCAAATGTGATTGCCGGAAATTATTCAGTTACTGTTTCAGATTTCAATGGTTGTTCAGCAACTCAAAATGTTTCGATAACACAACCCGATAGTGTTTCACTTTCAGGCATTGTTGTTACCAATGTGCTGTGCTTCGGTAACAACACAGGCAACGTTTCTATTGGCAGTGTTGCAGGTGGAACTGCGCCTTACACTTACGCTTGGAGCAACGGAGCATCTACTCAAAACATCAGCAATCTTGTTGCAGGAAACTATTCACTCACTATCACAGATAGCAGAGGTTGCAGTGCGACAAGAAGTTTTGTTATCACTCAACCAAACGCAGCTTTGAGTGTAAGCGGTGTATCAACTAATGTTTCTTGCTTTAATCAGAGCAATGGCAGCATTCAATTGACCGTGAATGGTGGAACGCCAGGTTATACCTTCACTTGGAGCAATGCAGCGAGTAGTCAAAACTTAAACAATCTTGCTGCGGCAAATTATGCTGTAACCGTTCGCGATGCAAACAATTGCAGTGTGGCGCAATCGTTCGTAATCACTCAGCCGAATCAACTTGCAACATCTATAAACAAAACCGATGCTAACTGTTTTGGTGAAACAGGCAAAGCAAAAGCTATCGTTGCCGGTGGCACTGCACCTTTCACTTTTGCATGGAGCAATGGCAGTTCATTAGATTCTATTTCGAATGTTGGAGCAGGAAACTACTCTGTTACTGTTTCAGATTTCAATGGTTGCTCTGTTGTTGCAAACACAACCATCACACAACCCGACAGTGTTTCACTTTCAGGCATTGTTGTTACCAATGTGCTATGCTTTGGTAACAACACAGGAAGTATTTCCATTGGTAATGTATCGGGTGGAACACCTTCCTACACTTACACTTGGAGCAATGGAGCAACCACTAAGAACATTTCAAACCTTGTTGCAGGAAACTATTCACTCACCATCACTGACAGCAGAGGTTGCAGTGCGGTGAGAAGTTTTGCAATCACACAGCCCTATGCAGCATTGAGTGTAAGCGGAACCACAAAAAATTTAACCTGCCACAACATTGCTGATGGTGCAGTTCAACTGAATGTTATGGGTGGAGTGATGCCATATATCTACACTTGGAGTAATGGCAGCGCTTCAAAACATCAAAGCGGAATTGCAGCAGGGAACTACAGAGTAACCGTTACCGATGCAAATGGCTGTGTGGCAACTGATTCATTCAATATCACTCAACCAGACTCCTTAAGTATTAATGCTACAGTAGCCCATGTGCTTTGTCATGGTAATGCAACAGGCAGCATTCAGCTGAATGTGAATGGTGCAACCGCTCCCTACACTTATCAATGGAGCAATGGAAGTTTAGCTGCTCAAATTCAAAATCTTGTTGCAGGAAGTTTTGCAGTTACAGTTGCTGACAGCAGAAATTGCACTGCGGTTAGAAATTATGCAGTTGCCCAACCGCTTGCAGGGCTTAGCGTTTCTGCAATTGTTACCAATGCTTCATGTAATAATGTTGCTAACGGAAGCATTCAACTGAATGCAACCGGAGGAACTTCGCCTTATTCCTTCGCATGGAATAACGGCAGCACTTCTGCCAATGCAACACAACTTGCAGCCGGCAGCTATCAGGCAACTGTTACCGATGCGAATAGTTGTTCAACTACTTACAGCGCAACCATCACCCAGCCCGACTCATTAAAACTGCAAGCAAACATTACCAACGCAAGCTGCAATGGCGCAAACTCCGGCAGCATTGACCTGCAACCGATTGGCGGCACTGCGCCTTACATCTACAACTGGAGCAACGGACAAGTTTCGCAAGACATTCATCAACTTGCTGCGGGCAATTACTTTGTGCAGGTGGCTGATGCTAAAGGGTGTTATGCAACCGGAAATTTTGCAGTAACACAACCGCAACCATTAGCTTTGGTTGGCAATCCTACGGTGCAGCATGTGCAGTGTAATAACGCCAACACAGGCAGCATCCAATTGCAACTGCAAGGCGGCACCACACCTTATGTTTACCAATGGAGCAGCGGACAAAACACCGCTTCCATCAACAACATTCCCGCAGGAAGTTATTCCTTGACAGTTACTGATGCGCAGCAATGTACCTTGGTGCTGAGCCAGCAAATCACGCAGCCTGCTGCTGTTCAAGTGAGCATGTTCAAAACCGATGAAACCTGCAAAAACAAACAAGATGGAACTGCACAAGCAACTGCAAGCGGAGGCACACCACCCTACAGATATTTCTGGAACAACGGTGGAGCAAATGCAGGCATTGCAAACCTTTCATCCGGCACTTACACGGTAACTGTTGCTGATGCAAATTCATGCAGTGTGGTAAATGCAATCGCCATACAATCGCCAGATTCCATCAAAGTTACATCAAGCATCAAACCCATTAGCTGCCACGGAAAATCGGATGGTGAAATCACCATTCAAATCAGCGGGGGAACTTCGCCTTATCAACATCAATGGAGCACAGGTGCAAGCGCATCGCAAATCAAAAACCTTGTGGCAGGTGTTTATTCTGCGGTGGTAACAGATGCCAACGGTTGCAGCGCTTCCGGCAGTTTCACCGTTAAACAACCCGACCCCATCCAGCTTGCTTTAAGCAAAACCGACATCACCTGCAACAGCAAAAACAACGGAACCATCAACCTAAATGTGAATGGTGGCATTCCGCCCTACGCTTATCTGTGGAGCAACAATGAAACCACCACCACCATCAATAATCTTTCAACAGGAAACTACACTGTTACTGTGAGCGATGCATCACAATGCAGCAAGGCAGATTCAGCCGCTATCCATGAGCCTTCACCAATTATTGTTACTGCAAACATCGAAAACGCAAAATGTTTTGGCGAAGCAAGCGGTAATGTTTTCACCAATGCCAGCGGTGGAGTTTCGCCTTACAATTATGTTTGGAACAGCGGTGCCACACAAAAAGATTTATTGAATGTTGCAGCGGCAAACTATCAACTCACCGTTACCGACAACAACGGCTGCACGCGCATAGCACAGGCAACGGTGGCTCAACCGCAACCGATTCAAATTCAGTTTGCAGTGCAACACAACAAATGCTTTGGCGCAAGCGATGGAGAAGTAACTGCAAACGTAACGGGCGGAAATCTGCCTTATCAATATGCGTGGAGCAATGGTTCAACCGCGCCTTCCATCAAGCAAATAATTTCAGGCGATTATGTTTTAGACATCAAAGATGTGCTCGGCTGCACAGCAACCAATGTGGCGAAAGTGAATCAACCTGATGAAGTGAAAGCAAGCATCACAACCAAAGGTGTAAGTTGCATGAATCAAAACAGCGGCACGGCAACGGTTGCTGCTATCGGTGGAAACCCACCTTATCAATACTTGTGGATGAACGGAGCAAAAACCAATGTCATCAACGGTTTGGCAGTAAACACAGTAGTTAGTGTAACCGTGAAAGATGCTAACGGTTGCGAAACATTTGTTCAAGACACCATCAAAGAAATTCCTGCCATGAACTTAGATGCTATGGTGCAACACCTCACTTGCAAACAAAACAGTTTGGGCAGCATTTCATTGGTTGTTGAGAATGGAGTTTCGCCTTATCAATATGCCTGGAGCAGCGGACAAAAAACAAGCTCCATTGCAGTGAGTTCGGCAGGCTCATTCAGCGTTACTGTTACCGACAGAAACGGCTGCACAGTTTCAGCAAACTACACCATCACTGCCGACACGGGCTTCACCATCAACACCATCAATGCGCAAACCATCAAGCTGGGCGAAATTGTGGAATTAACCACCACAGCCACTTCCACCGACATTCGCTCATGGATGTGGACACCGGCAAACTTTGATGCAGGCATGAATTGCAGCAACTGCCAAAGCCCCGATGCGCAACCGAAAAAAACAACCACATATTTGGTAAAAGCCCTTGACAACAAAGGCTGCGAAGCCACCGACACCGTAACCATCACCGTTACCACCGACCACACCATTTTCATCCCCAACATGTTCTCGCCAAATGGCGATGGTGTGAATGATGTGTTTGAAATCTATGGTAACTATGACGGCATCAAAGAATTTGATTTCAAAATTTTCAACCGCTGGGGCGAAAAAGTTTTTGAATCAAGCGACCCGCGCGCACGTTGGGATGGCACTTACAAAAACGTAATGCAAGACCCGGGCGTTTTCGTTTACTACATGAAAGTTCTTTTCCTCGATGGATGGAAACCCGATGATGACGGCAAAGGAAGTTTTACATTAGTGCGATAAATTGTAAAAACAGTGTAGCATTATTGCAGGCATGAACAGAATTGTTTTTGCCACGCACAACCAACACAAGGTGAGCGAAATTCAATCGCTTTGCCATGAAGGCTTGAATGTTGTTCCGCTAAGCGCGCTGAACTTTCAAGAGGAAATTCCTGAAACACAAGCAACCATTGAAGGGAATGCGGTGCAGAAAGCCGAATACATTTTTAATAAGTTGAACCTGCCCTGCTTTGCTGAAGACACCGGATTGGAAGTGGCAGCGCTGAACGGAGCGCCCGGTGTGAAAACTGCGCGCTATGCAGGCGAGCAAGCCACCGCAGCCGATAACATTGAAAAACTTTTGGCGGCACTAAGCAGGGAAACCAATCGAAACGCACGCTTCAAAACCATCATTGCATTCATTGATGAACATGGCAAGCAACATTTGTTTGAAGGCATTTGCGAAGGCGAGATATTGGAAGCGCAAAGCGGTGGAAGCGGCTTTGGTTACGACCCTGTGTTTAAACCTTCCGGCAGCACAAAAGCATTTGCTGAAATGAGTTTGGAGGAAAAAAATTTCTTTAGCCACCGTGCAAAAGCCTTTGCTAAATTTGTTCATCATCTGAACACAAACTATTGAACTATGGATAGAAAAGAATTCCTGAAATCGGCAGGCTGCATGTGTGGAGCAGGAGTAATTGCCGGCATGTTGCTCACAGCTGAATCGTGCGCTCCTAAAAAGCAACTTTACAAAGCCACCGTAAGTGCAGGCAAAGCATTGATTCCGCTTGGTTTGTTTGAAAACGGAAATGTGCAAGTGGTGAATGTGCAAGGCTTGGAAGAAAAAGTGGGCGTGGTTAAAAAAACCGATGGCACATTCAATGCATTTGAAATGAAATGCACCCATGCCGGAGCCACCTTGAAACCTGTTGAAGGGCAATTTTACTGCAACCTTCACGGCAGCAAATTTGATGACGAAGGAAATGTGGTGAAAGGACCGGCAAAAACAGCGCTGAAAAAATTTAAAACATCAATGAATGCCGAGTATCTCGAAATTCATATCGGCTAAAATGATAAACGACAAAACAAGGAAACACCGCAATCACCATCAACAAAACAATTTTCATAACTAAACATTAAACCTTATGATTCGATTAATGCTACTCATTGCCTGCACTGCGCTTTTTGCTGTTGCACACACCCAAACTTTAGCCGATTACGAAGAAGTGATTTACCTGAAAAACGGCAGCGTTATTCGCGGAATCATTATTGAAGAAATACCTTCGGCAACTTTAAAGATTCAAACCCGCGAACAAAACATTTTTGTTTACCGATTTGATGAAATTGAAAAATTAACAAAGGAGTTGTATCGTGGCGGTGGTGGCAGCAGGGCAAACAGCGACACCCGCAAGCAAAAGGGCTTTAATGTTTACATTGATCAAGGCGTTTCGCTTTGGATAACCCCGCGCGTTTACCCCATGAACTTCACGGAAATTACGCTTGGCTACAAGGTGAATCGCCTGTTTTTCATTGGAGGTTCCACAGGCATTTACGCCCGCCAGGGTTTTCTTGGTGTGCCGGTTGCGGCTGATGTGCGCCTCACTTTAACCAAAACAAAAGTTGCGCCTTTAATCAACCTGAAGGCAGGATACATTTCACCCAACATCCTTGGGCGAAGCAGCAGCAATTCATTTGTTGTTCAAAGTGATTATGGTGGCTTTCTGTTCGGCTTTCGCCCGGGCTTGGGTGTTAACCTGAAAAAAGATGTTGACCTGAATTTCTTCCTCGGCTACATTCTTGGCTCACAAATTGTGAACACTTCTTCCTACTTTGATTCCGACCTGAACTTAGGCTTAATGCACATGTTCAATTTTTCGGTTGGGGTAAAGTTTTAAGGCTTGCGGGTGAGGGTACCTTCGCAACTTCCATAGGGGCTGCTGCGGTAAATTCTGTAAGTTCCGGTTAGTCCATTTTCATTTATTCCTACTGAACCATCCCATGAACTTGAGCCTGCAACTTGCTTAGGAAAAGTAATTACAACTCCATATGAGCCGTAACCTGTTTGCCCGAATGCTACAGTGCCAAACAAATCTGTTCCTTTTCCGTCAATGTTCTTCACCAGAACGTAGTTGATGCCTAACGATGATGCCTCGATGGTAACCGTGTAAAGATTGAGGTTGCAGTCGTAACTGGAGCTAACTGTATTAAAAACTCCTATTGCCTTATCCCTCACGTTTATTTCACAACTATCGCCTGAGAAGCCTGTGGGGCACTCGCATTTGCCTTCCATATTGCAGTTTCCTCCGTTTTGGCATTGGATGTTCAGGCACGGGTCGAGCGGTTTTTTGGGTGTGCAGGCCGCCAATGTTGCCAAAATTGCCAATGCAATCAACACAGCGTAGTTCAATGCGGTTTTCATACCTCTGATTTTTGGCAATGATAAGAAGAGTTGGCTAAAGATTTAAGGCACTACCCGATTATTGGAACAGCCGGGAACAGATGTGAGACATGAGACATGAGGTGTGAGCGAACAGTCGGTTAAACCACAAAGGGAAAAGGGGAACAAGAGAACAGCCGGAGGGATGGGGTATGGTTTGGAGTGTGATAAAATACATTTAAACTCATTTCATATAGTTTTAGACTCATTTCATTTAGTGATGTCTTTAAGTCTTTTACGCTAAGGCTGATTGAAAATGCTCCTAATTTCATATTGTTTTGTTTTTCTGTTTTAGTTACTGTGTTGTTGTTTGTTGGTTTTTTTGCAAGAACTGTATTTAAATAAAATCCTATTGCAAATGATACAACAAGTCCTGCTAAGATTAAATATGTTTTTTTCATTTTATCCTAATGACATTCACAACCCACATACCTCAATTATAAACCACTCAAATCGCTGAACCCTGAATAACATTTTTATCACTTGCAGCGCCTAAATCGCCTCTAATCAGGTCGTTTTTCTTTGTTCTTTCTCTTAAATGGTAGTTGTGCAACAGTTACGGCTGTTGGCTGCTGGCATTCTATTATGGTCGTTCGAGTGTCGTATAATTTGGTGCTCGAAATGAAAGTATATGTGTTCCTTTAAACGGCTGATAATTTAGTCCATTTATGACAATACCATTTATTAAGGCATTAAGCACTTCATTGTGTCCTAAAAATTGGTAATACCATACCGAAAAATAACCAATTGACTTTGCGAACTTTACAATCGTTTCTATGTCAGTTTGCTTTGGATTTGCTGTATATTTTTGATATTGCCAATCAGCAAAATCTTTTGCTTCTAATCTACTTTCCCATCTGTCATCATCGTCCGAGTAATCAGGATGGCTTGGTTCTCTATCTAGCCCAACCAAATTTATGAAAGCAGTTGTCCGAGCAAGGTTATTTCCATTCACTCCATTTTTAATTTTAATAGCCCCACCAGTCCCAATTTTTATAAAATGAACTAGATTGTTTTCGTGTGGTAAGAATGGATTTGTTAAGGCGATGTCCTTGTTTCCTTTTACGCTATTGCAATTGCAACACGCTAAAAGAAAGTTGTCCCAGCGATATTTTAGATTGTCATATATTAAATCGCCAACATTATTCCTAACTTTTTTGCCTTTTATGTGCTCAATATGAAGGGATGAACGATTTACTTTCTTCTCGCAGTAGGAGCAAAAAGAACCAATTTCGTTAATAAGGTCAGATTTTGCCTTTCTCCAAGGTTTATACTCTAATGGTTGTCCTGCAACACTATTTTTAGTTGATTTAACTATAGGTCTCATTTAATTACTTTTGGGTAACTCTAATTCTAATAATGCAACGTAGGCAGGGTCATTGCTGTAGTTTATTCTTATTTCGTCTAATAGCTTCTTTGCTTTTTCTATATCTGCTTTAGATGCATTGCTCTTAATTAATTCAAAGTATTTCTTTGCTTTCATTTGCATTTCCGCAAACTCATTACTTCTTTTTACATTTCTAACACCCATTTCATTCTCTGCAATTTCTTCTACACTATATTTATTTGGGTCGTTATCAAGTCCTTTTACATCGTCTAGATTTATAAGCTCATCTGCTCTTAGACTTTGGACTATAAAGGGAGAATGTGTTGTAGCAACAAATTGAACGTTTTCAAAAACATTCTTTAAGTCAGATACAATTCTTTTTTGCCAATTTGGATGTAAATGAAGATCTAATTCATCAATTAAAACAACCCCAGGAGTTAATCTTATTGCATCAACTCCTAAATGAGGATTTAATTTAATACACCTATAGGCAATGTCAGCTACCATTCCAATCAAATTTCGATAACCATCACTTAATTGACTGAATAATAGTTTGTCAATTTTATCTTCATTCTTAAACAATCCAATTAAATCTTCGTCCTTAAAACTATATGACATATCAGTCCAATGATTATCTGGAATCATTGATATTATTGCCTTTTTAAAGGTCTCTAGCAGGATTTTATCTGTTTTTGAACCAAATTTTTTTATTTCATCTTCATAGGTTTTATACCAAGAGAGAAATTCTTTACTTGATGATTTTGGAGATAGGCATCGCGTATATGCCATCTCGACTCCTTCTCCTTGTTTTTTATATGTTGCTTTCTTTTCTTCGTGCTCAGCCCATAAGCGACCTGTGCCGTGATATGCAATTACTGGAAATGTTACCGTCCCGTTTTCTCTACTTTCTTGCAACATTTTAAATGCTATTATTTCAATGTTTTTAGCATTTACAAAGGTTGTCGTTGTTTTTTGAGTCAGTTTATTTACGCTTCTTTTCCAACCTTCAGAAAGTTCTATTCCATTTATTTCTCCAAATGTTTCAATTTCAACAGGAAGTTGTGGTCTTGGCTGACCTTCAATTGTTTTTACTCGAACTTCTTTTTTGTCTATACCACGTGCTTCGTGTTTTGCAACATCTATACCACGTAGATAACTTCCAACTGCAACAGCAAGAGCATCTAAAATTGAAGTTTTTCCTTTTGCATTATCACCAATGAAAACTGTAAACCTTGAATTCAATTCAAATTCTTCATCAGAAAAGCCCTTGAAGTTTTTAATTTTTATCTTCTCTATTTTCACTTTGTGTCTTTGTTAATATGCCAAATTTATGAATTTTATTGTTGCGTTGTTTCATTTATGCTTGCCGCTAACTCCCCGCTTCCCGCACCTTCACTTCGCAATATCCGCCAAAATGGGTGTAGATAGCGCAGGTTTGTTTGCGCAATCCCGAAAGTAGCAATGTTTAGGAAAGTGCTGTTGGTTTATGGCGCGGGCTATTGCAGGCGCTTAATCAACCAGCCACTGCCATCGGGCAGCCTGCCTTTTTCAAACACCCTGCCTGTTTTTTTTGCCAGATAGTTCACCACCCTGTAGGGTGCGTCATTGGTTTTCCAATCGTCACGCGAAACAATCAGGGCTTCGCCCGGCAGCAAAGTGGCAGCCATAGCCGAAACGGTGGTGGTGCGCCCGCGGGAAGCAGTTTGCATTTGTTCGGCTTCGGCTTTGCTTAGTTTTTTCATGTTGGCAGGTTTAAAAAGGGTGAATTAGTTCAGAAAATAAGCGAACAATAATAGATAAAAAGTTGATTAGAGTAGATTAAAACTACATTACAATAGATTAAAAGTTGATTAAAGTAGAAAATAAGCTAATCAGAATAGTTTAAAACTATACTAAAATAGAAAAAAACTACATTATAGTAGATTAAAACTATATCATAATAGACAAAAGCTACATTACAATAGACTAAAACTACATCATAATAGTTCAAAACTACGTTAAGGATAGATTACACCTCAAAAAAAAGGCTCCCCTCATTGGCGAAGGAAGCCTTTGGCATGTGCGCTGATGGTTAAGTTAAGGCGTTGGGGTGTTGTTGCTATCGCCCTGCGCTTCAAACAAGCCTTTCAGTGCATCCACCACGGTGTCGGCACCGGTGGTGTTGGTGTCTTGTGCGCGCTTAGCCACGTTGTAAAATTCGCGCATGTACTGATAGGCGAAAAACTCTGAGGCAAGTGAGAAATCCACCATGCGGTCGTTCACCTCGTTGCGCAGGTTGGTGAGGGAGCGCAGCTTGTAGGCAGCCGAAAAATCGGCTTGGGCATCGGTGAGCGAAAGGAAACCGGGCTGCAGTGCGGGGAACATGGGTGCAAGGTTGTTAATGGCATTTTCGGTGTAGGGGAAGCGCTCATCGGCAATGGATTGTGTGCTTTGGCGCTCTTTGGCAGTAAGCTGCACCACTTTTTTGGCATTCATGATGCTGAGGATGCCGTTAAAGTGGTTTTGCAAATCGGCAATTTCTTGGGCGGTGAAGTCAACCCCCATTTCGGTAGGCATTGGCATAACGTTTAAAATTTAATGGTGAATGAATGGGGCAAGGTTGGGGCAGGGTGGGGGGTATGTGTCAAGCCTTTGCACCAAAAAAAGTTGCATCGGGCACGGCTGCCCCAGCTGTTGCCTACCCGAATTTGCGCAGCCATTTCAGCCATTGCTGCAGGGTTTCGGGCGGGGCGGTGGCAAGCTGCTGCCTAATGGCATCAAGGGTTTCAGCCTCGGGGGGGCTCAGGCTGCCGGGGCGCGAAAGTTCGTTTAGCCGCTTCAGCAGCTCGGTGGCAAGCCAGGTGTAAAATTTTTTTTCGTAAAGGCTTTTCAGCGCAGCCTGTGCTGCCTTCAGCTGAATCATAATTTCCTCAAAATCGCGCTCGTCTTTCAGCATGCGGTCAATGCCATTCACTTGCCCGGCAAGCCTTCGCAGGCAGTTGCGCAGCCGTTTTTTTGGGTGGATGTCTTTCATGGGGGGGTATTTTGTGTGAAACCATAGCCGGAAACACCGCCCACAACATGCGCCTCCGGTGCAAGCAAATTTATGCAAAAACAGCAGCCAATAAACAAGCGCCCCGAAAGAAAAATTTCTGCTGAATGGTAACAAATGTTCCGTTTCAGCGTAAGCGTTACGCATCATCAAAACCCTCGTTGCATGACCATTTCCGTTGGGCAAAATCTGCTTTCAACCGCTCATTCCTTAGAAAGCCAATTTGTTTTTTTTGATATTATTATTAAGTGCCATGTTAAGTTTTTTGGCGCTTCCGGCTATTTTTTATTCTTTTGGTATGCCAAAAGCCTTATGAAGCCTACCTTTTTTGTTAAAAGCAAATGGATAAAACACTTGTTGTTAAACTTGGCATAATAGTTGTTTAAAATTAGAAACTAACAGCTAAGCCCCGCAGGCTTAGCACAAAATGAAAAGAGTATGATTAAGAACATTACGCGCAGCACGAACCTTTTTTTCAGTTTTGTTATCGCCACGGCAGCAATGCTTGGCGTTTTGTTTTTGGCGCCACAGCAGGCGGTGGGGCAGGATTATGTTTACTCGCAAGCTTTCCCTACTGGTAATCTTTCTTCATCGTCAACCCAGTGTGTAACATGGGACTCTTGGCGTGCTGGAATTGGTACACCAAGTTCCTATGCTTCAATTTCAATAACGGGACCAGCAGGCACTAGAACAGCAACTGGTTCAGCAGCAGTTTCAATCATTACTGCGCTTAAGGCGGGGTCAGCTTTGGGACCGACTGCTTCTGGTGGCTTTTCATGGGGAGTGGGCACATGTGGTGGAATTGAGTTAACCGCTTCGTCCAATGGAGCTATTTGTGCGTGTGCAACCAATGCATTTACTATTAGACCTTGTATCAACAACAATAACTGGGGAGGGGCAAATAATGTTGCAACATGCGGAGCTGCAGGACACACAATTACTGTAACACTTACGCCTGCATGTACAACAGCCTGCTGCTACACCGGAGTTGCAGCCGAAACCACACCCACATTCACGGCTGCATCGGCATGTAGCAACGGCTCTTTCAGATTGGGTTCGGGTGCTTGGTATAACTTAACCGTTACTCCAAACACTTACTACAATTTCACATGGGCTAACGGCACAAACAATGCAGGCGGGTTTTGCGCCACCATAAGCAATGGCAATGCTTCAGCCTTCAACACCAATCAAACCGGATGGTTTTCAGGTACAACAACTCAAATTCGTGTAGCTTCAATTAGAACACACACCGGCACGTGGCCATCAGGTATGACATCAGCTATCATGACCTATCGCCACACCGCACCCACCCTTGCAGCCAATAACCCCACAGGCACCACCAGCATTTGCGTAGGCGGCTCGGTGTCCATAGCCGGAGGCGCAGCCACCAACGGTACCCGCTACTGGCAGGGCACCACCAGCAACGGCACCTCCACAACCACAGCCGGCACGCCCAACAGCACCGGCACGCTGAACAGCACCGGCAACTTTGTGTATTACTACCGCGCCAACAACAACGGCTGCTGGAGCGCCCAGCAATCCACCACAGTGCAGGTAGTAGCCGACCCATCGCTTAGCGCACCCACCGCCAACACCAACATCTGCCCGGGGGGTAATGTGTCGCTCACTTCAAACCTCACCAACGGCACAGGCACCATGAACCCCGTTTGGCAATACTCCTCCAACGGCACCACCTGGAACAACATATCCTCCAACGGCACACCCACCGGGGCAACCTATGGGGGAACTTTCTCTGCTGCCACCTTAACCGCCAACGGCATCACCGCACCCGGGGTGCACAGATTTAGAAGAAATCTGCCGGCAACTGCTCAGGGCTGTAATGCCACCAGTGCGGTAGCCACCATCACCGTGAATCCTGTGCAGGTGAACGCTACAGCAGGAACTGCGGGCCCAACTTATTATTCCACCCTTGCGGATGCCTTCACTGCAATAAGCAATGGTACGCATCAGGGTGCAGTTACAGTGAGGGTGCATTGCAGCAACTTATCGCATCCTGTTGCCACCTTGGGTGCGAGTGGCACAGGTGGAGCAAACTATACCTCGGTTCATGTGTTTCCAACTGTGGCAGGCATAGAGTTACGGGGTTCAACTAACGGACCACTCATTAACCTTGACGGTGCCGATAATGTGATAATAGATGGAAGGCTTAATGGAAGCAGCACTTCAAAAAGCATGACCATTAGGAATTCAAGTACGGGAACAAGTGCCTCGGTCATACAGTTGGCGAATGGGGCGACATCAAATACCATTCGCGACCTGATAATCAGAGGTGCAGGCGCGGGCACCGCAAGGGGCATGATTTTCCTGACAACAGATGCAGTAACTACTGCTGACGGGAATAGTAGTAACCTGATAACCAACAACAATTTTACCGGGATTGATGCATCGGCAAACCGCCCATATATGTGTGTTTATTCCCTGGGCACTGCCGGTAAGCTTAATCGAAACAACACAGTCAGCAACAACAACTTCTTTGATTTTTACAGACCTTCCAGCACAACCTATGGTGTTTATGCCCACACCAACAGTTCAAACTGGACCATCACAGGAAACCATTTTTATGAAACCACAGATTTGGTTGCCACCGGAAATGCATCCTACATCAACATTCGTGTGTTGGATGCTTCAAATGGAACAGGTCATGTTATATCCAACAACTTTATAGGGGGTAAAGCTGCCAGTGCCGGTGGTGGGCAAATGAACATTTCCTCCACCACCAATCAGCCCATCTTTTACGGTATGATAGGCCAAACAAGCAATGGAACCGCAACGCCTTCCAGCATTCAAGGCAACACTATTGCAAACATCAACATAAACACCCGTCATAATTCAGCTTTCAGGGGCATAGAGATATCAGGCGGAACTTGGAACATTGGCACCTCAAACGGCAACACCATAGGTGCAGCAAGCGGCACAGGCAACATAGTTTTAACTTCACCATTAGACCGGAATAATCAAGTTGCTGCTACTGCAACAGCTACGGTGTCCGGGGGAGTAGTTCAAACACCACTTACAATTGGCACTAACACAGCAATTTATACTTCTGCTCCATCCGTTACGTTTTCAGGCGGAGGAGGCTCCGGAGCCACAGCTACCGCTGTATTGGCATCAAATGGAACCATATCAGCTATAAATGTTACCAATGGCGGAAGTGGCTACACTTCTGCACCTACGGTTACTATTGCAAATCCTGCATTTTCTTCCACAAGCTATGGTATTTTGCTCAACGGCACAGGCACTTTGGATGTAAGAAACAATAGGGTAGCCTCAATAGATGTGGTTGGTAACACCAACTGGTCGCATAGTTTCTACGCTGTCTACAGAAACACCGGAGTTGGGGTGAACACAACTATCAACAGCAACAATGTTGGAAGCGCAACAGCAAATAGTATTCGTTGCGTTTCCGCCACCAGTAACGGCACAGGCCAAAGTTTGTGGGGTATAGCCAGTGCAACTAACAGCCCCGTAACTATTTCGGGTAACATTATAGAAAACTTACGCAATGAATACTTAGGGACAGCTACGAATTCTGTAACCAGAGGTATTCAGGTAACCAATGGAAGTAACACCATAACCGATAACACCATTCGCAACATCTCCACTGCAAGTGCCAACGCAGGCGCAACCACTAGCACCACTTTGGGGGGCATTCATGTGGCTGCTACTTCTGCCAGCACTACTCAGGATGTTTCAGGTAATCTTATTCATAACCTCAATGCCTCCAATGGCACGGCAGCGGTTAATGTGCAGGGTATCTATTTCGGAGCAGTTGCGGCAGGTGCACACACCATTTCCCGAAACTTCATTCACAGCCTTACCTCGCCTTCATCCAGTGGTGCGGCAGCTATTTTTGGAATAAGGCTGAATACAGGAACTTCTACTATTTCCAATAACATCATAAATTTAGGCTCCAGTTCCGAGCAACCAACAGCAAAATTGCTTTATGGAATTTATGAAACCGGAGCTTCCGGCAACAATTATGGCATTTACTTTAACACTGTTCGCATTGGCGGTAGTGTTACATCCGGCACCGCAAATACTTTTGCACTCCACAGTAATGGAACTGCGAACACGCGCAACATTCGCAACAATATCTTTATGAATGCGCGTAGCAATGGTGCAGGTGCCGGTTCGCATTATGCGGCATGGTTTAATCAAACCGCAAACACAGGTTTTACGGTTGATTACAACGACTATTTTGTAACCGGAACCGGAGGAGTTTTGGGCAGGTACAATGGGGCTAATGTAACAGCGTTGCCAATTGTAGCCGGTAATGATGCTAATAGCTACAACAGAGACCCTCAGTTTAGTACCAACCCACCAACTACCACAGCCACACATCATCGCCCAACTTGTGGTTTGGTTGCTCAAACTGGCACAGGGGTAACTGTTGATTATGCCAATACCACAAGGAATAGCACGCTGCCAACTGTTGGCGCTTATGAGCCCGTGAATGTCATCCCTACAACTCCGACATCCGTAACTGCCACACCGGCTACAATATGCAACGGCACCTCAACAAACTTAAATGCAACTGCTGCAGGTTTCACGCTTCGATGGTTCACTGTGCCAACCGGAGGCACAAACATTGGTTCATCAGCCAGTGGGGCAAACTTCCCTGTCAGCCCAACTACAAACACTACATACTATGTTGAGGCGCACAGTGCAAGCTGCACCAACCCGATAAGAATCCCTGTTTCTGTTACCGTAACCCCAACCAACACTATTGCACTGACATCAGCAGCAGGCACAAACAACCAGACCCGCTGCAGCGGAGCAGCGA